>Ga0209935_1000798_pt1 | contig 64414 bp, 65 predicted proteins | sample ThiBio_1000_plan_2_FD_183958 | JGI IMG/M metagenome (GOLD analysis project Ga0209935, IMG submission 183958) | Wastewater bioreactor microbial communities from Cape Town, South Africa - Thiocy_cont_1000_plan (SPAdes) | ecosystem: Engineered > Bioreactor > Thiocyanate-remediating >... | reverse complement strand
GTAGGTAGCTGCCATATTTATTTAAATGCCTCGTCTGAAAAGATGAGGCATTTTTTATTTATACAAAACCGCAATACCCGGCAGCCACATGACAGGCTGCACATCCCGAAGAACTCATGGCGTAATAGCGTTTTTTATCCGGTTATGAATATTGCCGCGGCATAATTATTTTGTAGTGGTATACAAAACCACGTTATGAAATGGCCTGCATTTATTTTTACTGCCCCCATATTACTGGCTATTGGCTGTAAGAGCCATTACGATACTACTACTGAGCCATTTACGGCTGTTAAAACAGGTAATTCTATGGAGCATGGTAAGAACCTGGTCTTCAATGTATGCGGGCAATGCCATTATAACGAGGATGCCAATAGTTTCATTGGCGAAAAGATAAGGGACCTGCCGGGTTTTATGGGCAAGGTATATTCGGCCAACCTTACCGACAGTAAGCGTTATGGTATTGCCGGCTACAAAGATGCCGAGATATACTACCTGCTGAAGAGGGGCATTGCCAAAGACGGGCGCTTTATACCTTATATGGTGCGGCCCAATATGGCTGATGCCGATATCAATGATATCATAGTGTACCTGCGCTCGGGTGATGAGCCGGTAAAGGCTAAAGATACGGTAGCAGGTAAGAGCCATTTATCTTTGCTGGGCAAGCTGGCGACGAAAGTTTCGGGAAAACCATTGCCCCTAAAGAAAAATATCAAGCGACCATCGCCCGATAATACTATAGCATACGGCAGGTATCTTGTTGATATTATAGGCTGTTATCATTGCCATTCAAAGAGTATATTGTCGCTTGATTACCTGGAACCGGAAAAATCGAAGGGGTATATGGCCGGTGGTATGAAGTGGAACATAGAGGGCGATAAAATAAGAGCATCAAATATAACACCGGATAAGGCGACAGGTATAGGAAATTATACCATGGCCGATTTCAGGAAAGCAGTGAGGGAAGGGGAGGCTCCCGGAGGTCGTGTATTGCATTATCCAATGCGGCGTTTCAAACACCTGACTGACACGCAGACCGATGCTATATATGCTTACCTAATGACGCTGCCACCCAAAGACCATAAAGTAAAAGGACATTGATATGCGACATGCTAAAAGTTACCGGAAACTGTTTTTCTTATTATTGCCTGCAGCTGTAATGGCTGCCTGTAATAATAATGGGGCTACAACTCCGGTGTACACCACAGCCAGTGACACCAGTGCTCACGACCTTGTGAGCACGAGCAGGGGTAAGGAGCTATTTGAACAACGATGTGCTGCCTGCCACGGTGTATATGGGAATGCCAAGAAAGAGGATGCGGCCAACCTGCAGCTGAGCCGGTTGGACAGTATAGGCATCATACATGTGGTAGAGAATGGCAGGGGGCTGATGCCTATGTTCAAAGATGCTATGCCTGACTCTGATCTCGCATACCTGGAAGTATATGTAAAGAATCTACGGAAGAATTAATTATAAAGGGAGGCGGATAAAGAAGGTGGCCCCACCTTCTGCATTGTGCTCAAACCATATCTCGCCATTGTGGGCCAATACGATCTGCCGTGTGATGGACAGTCCCAGGCCAAAGGGCTTTTCACCTGAGGTGCCGGGGCGTTTGGCTTCGGAGAACATGTCGAACACTTTATCCTTTATATCGTCGGGTATGCCAATGCCCTGATCGGCGACTGAAATCAAGAGATGTTCATCGGTTTTCGTGGCGGCAATTTTTATACTGCCGCCTTCGGGACTGAACTTTATTGCGTTGACAATAAGGTTATTAATGGCCCTGCTTATCTTTTCTTTGTCGGCGCTTACTGTGCCGAGGTTTTCATCAACTGCGAGGGTTATATGCTGCTGTTTGCCCACTGCCCGGAATTGTAATAATTCAACACAGTTTTGTAACAAAGCACTTACGTTGATAGACTCTTTACTTACTTTTTCTTTCCTGATAATATTGGTAGCCTCAAGGATCTCGTTGGATAGCGTCAAAGCATTTTTGCATGCGGTCTCTATGAGGGCCAGATATTCTTTTTGCTTGTCGGTGTAGTTACCGGTGTTTTCGAGTAATACGCCTGTTATGGTGGAGATAGCTGCAATGGGATTGCGTATATCGTGTGCTACGGTGCGGAGTATCCGGTCTTTTTCTTTATTGCTCAGTTCCAGTTGTGCCAATACTTCTTCAAGCCTGTGGTTTTGCTCGCGAATATGGCTATTCAATGTGGTCAATACATGTACGTTCTTCCTGGATTTTTTAAGGTTCTGTTGGATAAGCAGGAGTATGATGACGGCCATTATGGATATGGTAATGGCAAAAAGCATCATGTACTGCCGCCGCTCACTTTTCTTTTCAAGCGTGTTTATTTCATTTTGTGTATCAAGGTATTTGATCCTTGCACGTATATCGAGGCCGCGGAGTTGTATATTCTCTTCAGCGAGTGAATCTTTTAATTTGCTATAGCTGAGGAGGTAATCAAATGCCGGTTTTGTTTGTCCCTTCTTATCATAATATTGCCACATAAGATCATACCAGCCTGCCTGTACATCCCTGTCGGGAACACTATCGAGCGTATGCTTTATGTTTTGTAATATAGTATATGCATCATCATAGTTATTATCATCGAAATAAAGCCGGGTTAGCTTGATCCGGGTTAGTTGTCCGTCGATGACGTCATATCCTTTTTGATTACTTATAGCTATGCTTTTTTTGAATAATTCTTCTGCCTTAGTTGTGTTCTTCGCGGCCATGTAGGCGGTAGCCAGGTTGCCATACACTATTGCCCTGGCCCTGTTAAAGAGCATGTCGGGTTTATCCGCAAAGCGTCTGCGGTTTTGTTCAATGAATTCAAGGTCCTTAGTATAGTATGCAATAGCACTGTCGTTATTATTATTGTTGTAATAGCTAAGACCAATATTATCGAGCAGTTCCTGCATTTTGTAAAATATTTCGAAATTCGACTTGCATTTTTCTGCTTCTACATAGGCCGATTTAAAACTATTCACAGCATCTTCGAAATGTTTTTGTTTGTAAAAGACCATACCCAGCCGGTAATTATAATTGCTGAGGATACAAGAGTCGGACCTGTCAAGGAGGGATTTGGCCCTATAGAAATACTTGTACGCATTGGTGTAAGACTGTTTTTCGAATAATGCATCGCCTTTGCGGTAAAGTGCTTCGGCATATAGTTGCTGCATTTGACCTTTTAACTCATTCTGTTCCAGCAACGTGATCGAGCTATCTGCATAAAGAAGGGCCTGGTCATAATCACGTGTAACGGTCATACTGGTATTGTACTTGAAGACGAAAGCCTCATTCTTATCGCGAAATTTGAGCGGCTCGGCAGCATCAACTACTGAGTCGATATAGTGTATGGCCATTACTACATTTCCGGAGTCGCGTAGCTGTGTTGCATGATTGAGAACCTCCTGGAAAGCCGGGGATATCGCTACGTCAATAGGACTTCTGCTGCAACTATTGAGGAGCAGTGATAGCAACAGGAAAAGGATCAAAACAGCAGGAAGTCTTTTGTACAATCTTTTCTGCAACGATACCATGGGGTAGATACAAACAGGCTAGTGGCCTATGTTTGGCGTACAAAATACTGCAAATTTCTTTATGAAAAAAAATATATAAATAATTATGTATTGGCTAAGCTATTATTTAACATAGCCTTAGAACAATTGTAACCTATTGCGCTCCTGGCTGAAAGCTTTATGCAAAAAATAGACACTTGAAGCTGCCAGCGCAGCATTGACGATCATCAGGGGGAGCAAGAGGCTTTGCGCCAATGAAAGCTCCCATATCAAAAGAGGGGGTATCGCAATAAGGAATATAACCCCTAACACCAGGTCTCTGAAAATGTCATTATATACTCTTGTTCCGTTATCCATTTTTCCTTTCTTATTAAAACCATGTAAAAGTACCCGGTGTCTTTGATGCTATGAAGCTGATTTAGGTAAGTTGCATAAAGAGGTCGGTGAACAAGGTCTGCGAAGCGGTCAATTTCTTAGCAGCAAAAAAATTTTGAAATAAATATGACAAATGCTCAGTATTGTGAATCAATGATTTAATGCGAAACGCCTGGAAGGATAGGCCAAATAATTTTAGGAAAGCCTTAACTGGCATACTGTTTGCGCAATATTCTTTACCTGTTTTCTCTCTTAGAGTTTATTATTTATACACAAGAGGATCATTTTAAAGAGCACAGGGCGGAAGCTGAAAAGCCCGGAGAGAGAGTAGGCAAAACGAAAAAGACTATTGTATGAGAAAGCAATTACTCATTGCTGCATTGGCGGCTACATGCGTGCTGTGTTATACAGCATGTAAAAAGGACAGCAAGACCACAGTACCCGCTACAAACAGCACACTCAATAATGCGGGCGATTTTGTAAAAAAATACGGGCCGAAGACACAAACATTCATTTTGAACACCGGCAGCCTGCCCCAGGCAATAACACTTACTGGCGGCACAAAGATCACTATACCGGCAGGCATCACACTGAATGGTCAAATAGTGACCGGGAATATAACCGTAAGCGTTATTGAAGTATTAAAGAGAAGTGATGTAATACTTGGCGGGACCAATACCAATACTGGTAGTGGTGATCTGCTCACTTCCAAAGGCTTTGTATATATAGACATTAAATCGAACGGGATCAGTGTTGATGATCCCCTGCCAAGCCCAATGACCATAGTAATGCCGGGCACCAATGGCGATAATACTTTCTTATGGCAGGGCGATACCAATGTGAACGGTACCCAGCAGATGGGATGGAATATATTACAGGGCAGAACAGTTAAGGCTACACAGCAAGGTTTTGAGTTCGACTTCGGTAACCTTGGCTGGATCAATTGTGATGTATTTTATGCGATCGATTCACCGAAAACCACAATGCATGTATCGCTGCCCGATAACCCGGGAGAGCTGGCCAACTATTTGGGTGGCAGCGGCAATACTTTCGTTTTCTTATGTGTGCAAGGCAGCCTTGTAGCGGCGCAATTATACACGCCTGATGGCAACGGTGTAAAGAGTTATGATAACACCATACCAGTAGGGGTGAATGCCCAATTATTGGCCTTCTGTATAAAGGACGGGCACTACTACCTTGCTGAAAAGGAGATAACTACAGTTAATAATGATACAGAGGTACTCAACTTTACAGAGACAACAGATGATGCGATACAGCAAGCCATCGATGCACTAAACTATTATTAAGATAACTGCTATAAGGTTTTTAAGATGCATCCTGTTCAACGAACAGGATGCATCATTTTTAACTGCTATTGCTTATTTTGCTTATCAAATCATCACCATGGTACTGTATGATACAATAGGCAAGGGATATAATACTACAAGGAAAGCAGATCCGTACCTTACTGGAAAATTTTATGATCTTTTAGCGCCGGTAAAAGACGGCATATACCTGGATGCAGGTTGCGGTACGGGCAATTATTTACATGCATTGAGTGCAAAGGGTTTGTCGTTTTATGGTATTGATCCATCTGAGACGATGCTGGAAAAGGCAATGAGGCAAAACCCCGCTGTGAAATTTACATGCTGCAAGGCTGAAGATATACCCTTTGACGATCATTTTTTTAATGGGGTCACCGCTATTTTGACCATGCATCACTGGGATAGTATTCCGCAAGGCCTGAAGGAAATATACAGGGTATTAAAGCCGGGCGGCAGATTTGTGAGCTTTAGCTTTACTCCGGAGCAGGTAAAGGGATACTGGCTGGCCCACTACTTTCCCGGGATGATAGACCGTGCCGCTAATACTATTCCCGCGCTTAGTGAAATGGAGCGTTTTGTCAAAGATGCCGGTTTTGGTACAGTGAACTTTGAAAAATATTTTGTGCGACCAGACCTGGAAGACCATTTCATGTACTCCTGTAAGCATGAGCCTGAACGCTGCCTTATACCGGAAATGCGTGAAAATACTTCCGGATTTACAGCCCTTGCCAACCATGCTGAAGTAGCTGCAGGACTTTTAAAACTGGAAGAGGATATCCGGACCGGGAAGATAAATAATGTGATCAAGGGCTATGAGAATGGGTTTGGGGACTATCTTTTTATAGCAGCGCAAAAATGACTTGTATAGTCAATTGCCTGCAATATTGAATTGTATGCACAAGCCGAGCTATTACGTGATAAACGGTATTACCCTCTACAGGTTGCTTATAGCACCTGTATTGGTGTATTTAATAATTGCCGGTAATGCAGATGTTTTTAAATGGTTGCTGCCCATAAGTTTTTTCACCGATCTTATTGATGGCTACCTGGCACGGAGGTACAAGGTAACCAGCATCTTAGGTTCCCGGATCGATTCGGTGGCCGATGATCTAACCATTGTAGCTGCCATAGTGGGTGTTTTTGTACTTAAGCCAGCTTTCGTAAGAGAGCAGATCGTGTTGATTGTAATAATGCTTGTATTATATCTCATACAGCTTATTTCAGCATTGATCCGTTATAAGAAGATCAGCAGCTTTCATACCTACAGTGCCAAGGTTGCCGCCATATTGCAGGGGGTATTCCTGATCCTTATTTTTTTATGGCCCGGTTTGCCCGCCATCTTTTTTTATCTCGCCGCTATTTCCACGCTCATCGACCTGGCCGAAGAGATAGTGCTTGTATACCTTCTGCCAGACTGGCAAACAGACGTAAAGGGTATTTACTGGTTACTAAAAGGCTAATACGTTATAGCAAGGTTTTTTACTCATAGCCACCATTCAAATATGCGTTTCAGTTATATATCGTTTGTGGTAAGATGTCTCTAAAAAACTTAACATTAAGTTATTGTTAAGTTTTAGTAACTTTAATGTTAACAGATAATAATTGAAGCTCAAGTATATCATATCGCTCATCATTAGCATGTTCATATATGTCTCCGGGGTTGATGGTAAACCTTCGGGACAAAGAGCATCTTTGGATTTTTACGGGGATACGATAGCCTTACCTTGTGAATACCTGGCTGTTGTAGATTACACGGGGCCTTTGTCGGACGAAAGCATCCGGGAGTTTTATGAACGTATCAGTGCTACTGATTATCAGCCTGTTGTAGAGCAATTACTCGCATATAAAAAGAAAAACAAGCCGGATGACTGGCTTTTTTACCAACTCATACGTAAAACGGCAGAGACCGCAAGTCCCAAAGCCGATAATTACTACCGTTATACTTTATATAAGTGGTTCCTGCTCAATAAGACGGGTTATGATGCCAACCTGTGCCTGGCGGGTGATAAGCTGATGTTCTATGTGCAAAGCAATGATAATATATATGATATACCTTACCATACCGAAAACGGTAAGCAGTATGTGTGCCTGAATTATCATGACTATGTGAGCATAGATATCGTGAATCACAAACTGCACAAGGTAGAAGTGGATATACCGGGTATAAAAACGAGTTTCTCTTATAAGCTTACGCATATGCCCAATTTTGCTGCAGGCGATTATAAGGAGAAAGACCTTGAATTCAATTACCGTGATGTGGAATATCGTATCAAGGTAAAAACGAGCGACAAGGTGAAGACGATACTCGCCAACTATCCTGTAACGGACTACAGGTCGTATTTCGATATGCCTTTGAGCAAGGGCACTTATGCATCACTTATACCGCAATTAAAAGAGAATATACATGGTATGAATGTAAGGGATGGGGTTGATTACCTGATGCGTTTCACACGTTATGCATTTGCTTATGAAGCCGACCAGGACAATTTTGGTAAAGAAAAGCACCTGTCGGCAGAGCAGACCCTGCTTTATGACCATAGCGATTGCGAAGACAGGGCTGCCTTATTTTACTATCTCGTAAAGGAGATATATAATTTGCCCATGATCGTGCTGGCTTACCCTCATCACCTGACCATTGCAGTAAAATTTGATAAGCCCATTGGAAAAGCGATAGATTATAATGGCAGCAAATACTCTGTATGTGAGCCTACACCCCAAAGGCAAGACCTCCCTATTGGTAAAGTGTCACATGAGTTACGTAACGTAGACTACGAAATAGTCCTGGCTTATGAGCCAAACTAATCGTCATACTTTCACTTCCTTCCATTTACCTTTTCTGAAATAATACCAGGCCACAAGGGCTATTAATGTTTCTGCTGCAGGTACTGCAATGAAGGCCCCTGTTGATCTTAAGCCTGTAGCTTTTGATAAATACCATGCAAGGGGCACCTGGAACAGCCAAAAGCAAACGAAGTTGATGATGGTGGGTGTGCGTGTATCTCCGGCACCGTTCAATGCCTGCGTCATCACCATGGCAATACCATAGAAAATATAACCCGTTCCGATGATCTGCAGGGCCTTTGCGCCGTATTGCATGATGGCTGCATCTTTGGTAAAGAAACTGATGATAGGGTAGGCGCAGAATACGAAAAGGAGCATAACAAAGCTCATGAAAATAGCATTGTATTTCGCTGTCAGGAACACGCTTTGCTGTGCCCGTTCTACCTGGTTAGCCCCGAGGTTTTGTCCCACAAGGGTAGCCGCTGCATTGCTGAGGCCCCATGCGGGCAGGATAAAGAACACCACATTGCGTATAGCGATCTGGTAACCGGCCGATGCTGTTGTACCCCCAGTTTCGGCTACCAGTTTGGCCAGTACGATCCAGCTACCGCTCGCGATGATGAATTGCAGGGTGGCCGGCCATGCAATATTGATAATAGACTTCACTATTGCCGGATCGAAACGAAAATGCTCATTGTTGAACTTTAAAATGCCACTGCCTTTAAACAGGTGATAGCATTGATATATTACGCCGGTACTGCGGCCTATTACTGTAGCTATTGCGGCGCCTTTGAGCCCAAAGAAGTGAATGAAAATAGGGCAGAGTATAATATTGATGATACTGGCTATCCATAAACTGCGCATGGCCATAGCTGCATCGCCCGCACCACGGAATATGCCATTGATAAGAAACAGCAGCATGATGGCAGCACTGCCGCCAAACATAATGCGGGTAAATATGGCCCCGTCCCTTACCACTTCGGCACTCGCGCCCATAAGCTCCAATATCTTGTCGCCGAAAACGGCCCCTGTTATACTGGTTATTATGATGACCAGGGCAGCGACCAGTAATGATTGCGCGCCAGCATGAGCAGCCCCTGCAGTATTCTTTTCGCCTATACGGCGCGCTACGATTGCCGTGGCTGCCGTACTAAGGCCAATGGCTACGGAGTAAACGATGGTGATGACAGACTCGGTAAGCCCCACAGTGGCTATGGCATTCTGTCCCAGCTTGCCTACAAAGAACATATCCACTACGGCGAATACACTCTCGAGGCTTAGCTCCAGTATCATTGGTATGGCCAGGAGGAATACTGCACGGGATATGCTGCCCTGTGTATAGTCCTGCTGTTCGCCGTTGAGTGACTGGCGTATGATCGCCAGTACTTTGGCGGATGTTCGCGGGGTACGTGTTGTTTCCATGATGACCGGTCAATACCGGAATAAATTTGAGGAGCGAAAATATGTTATTTTTAAAATTCTTCTTTTATGTTTTTGTAATTATTCCAATACGTCACAAAAGCAATTATACGCACTCATAAGGCCTATTACCTTTTCATTACAAATGCTGTCGCCTTCTATTCTTAAAATATGATCACAGTCCTCGAGGTCGAAGTTGATCCTGTACATCGGGAAAGCTTCATACAGGGCGGTCAGCAGCATTGCTTCCTTATGCTTTGTTGCATCCGTTTTAAATACTTCTACCATGTCCTGTAGTTGAAATTATAAGGCCGCAGATATACTGCTGAATCTATTTGCCTGTCCTGCTTTTATCCTTTTATGGAAAAAGAGATAGGATATGATACCGGGTATGATCCATGCCAGCATGAACAGCATGGCCGGGGAAAAGGGAAAGGCCGCAAGCTGTGAATAGATAGCGCCGATAAGATCAAATGCCAGCCCTGCATAAGCCCATTCTTTGAGCCTTGGTGATACCGGTAATAATAGTGCTGCACAGCCCAGTATCTTTGCTACACCTATGAAAGGTGTAAAATATGCCGGGTAACCGAGTGCAGTCATGAATTTTACTGCATCGGCAGTATTGAGCACATCGGGCAGGGCAGAGAATAGCATCAGTGCGGCAAATATGCCCGTAAAGGTCCAGTAGATAATGTTTATTTTTTTCATGAGGATTAACTTTTATTGTTCAATAATTAATGGTTTCTGTGTAGTCGCATAAATGTTCCGGGCTGTGCGGCAAGTCTTAGTTTACGGTTTCTTGTATTGTTTCCAGGTGCTCATCCAGCATATCGAGGGTGCCACTAAAGCCTGCATTCATGCTGTCGAACATACTATAGTATACCTTGCATTCCTCTTCGCTTGCATTTACAGGCTGCCCTTTAAGCGTAAGGATGGTCTTATTGTTTTTTTCTTCAAAGGTCACTATGTTCAGTATTTCAAGCGGAAATACCGGGAGCATAGTTGTAGGCCTTATATTACCTTCCTCATCAGAAAAGGATGTAGTAAATACCAGCTTTTCGGGGGCTATGATCTCTTTGTATGTGAAGCGGCCCCACATGATACTGCCATCAGGCGTTTTCATGCTGTAGTGAAATATGCCACCCGGCCTGAGATCGAACGTTTTTATTGCGTTATCGAAAATTTTTGGCCCCCACCATTTTGAAAGGTGTTCCGCTTCGGTCCATGCTTTGAATACCAGCTCACGCGGGGCATTGAACTCCCGAACGATGACAAATTCTTTAGGTGCCTGTTTTATCTTGTCTAGATAAGTTTCGAGTTTATCCATTGTTTGCCTGTTGCCCTCCAATGCGCCGTATTCTTTTATTACCCTGTCGCGTTCTTCAACAGTCCGGAACTGCATATACATGGCCAGTATGGTCTTACCTTCCTCTTCTTCAAAGGTTACGATAACATGAAAAAGATGGCGCTCCTCCTCTGTATCATCTGTATGTACGTAAACTAATCTTACAGGCCGCACCACTTCTTTGTACACTATTTTATTGGGGAAATCCATACCATTGGGTCCATGCATCATGAAGCGCCAGGTGCCACCCGGTTTTACTTCCATTTCATGTATCGTATTGCTGAAGCCGTCAGGGCCCCACCAGTTCACTATATGTTCGGGTTTTGTCCATACATCAAATACCAGTTCCCGTGGGGCATTAATGATGCGACGGGTTATTATTTCCCGGCTGCCAGCCTCGCTTATGAGCTCATTTTTGTTTGCCATGATCTTTATTTTTTTTGTTTTTTGGTGTTGATACATTTTGTAATTCGTGCAGGTATTTTTCAAGAGCGTCCAGTTTGGTTTCCCAGAATTGCCTGTATTGGTCTATCCAGTCAGATACTTCGCCCAGTTTTTGGAGCTTTGCTTCACAATAGCGTTCGCGTCCCTGTTGTTTAACCGTTACCAGTCCACATTCTGTCAGTATTTTGATGTGTTTATATATCGCTGTACGGCTTACATCAAAATGTTCTGCTACAGAATCCATGTTGAGTGACTTATGCGCCACCATGTTCAATATCTCTCTTCTTGTGGGGTCCGCAATGCCCTGGAATACATCTCTTCTCATTATTTGCAACCTTTTGGTTTCGCAAATATATGCAACCTTTTGGTTTCTCAAAATGTTTCTCAAAAAAAATTACCGGTGGTGTGTGTAAACCACATCTGCAGGTTTAGACCATTGCTTTTCCAAAATTGCTTTTAAATTGCCGAGACTAGTTTGTATGTCATTACCCAATACCTTTTTTAGGTTGAATAATATATGCACGAGCCGGAGGGCATAATCACGCTCACCCGTGAAGCCCCATTTGACTCGTGTACGGCCTGCCCCGATGGTTTCTGTTACTAGATAGGTATAGGCAATGTTTTTAAAAGGCTTTTCAAACTCGAGACGGTAGTCTATCCGCTTGCCATCTGATAATTCTATTATTTGTTGCACACCTTTGCCAACGTTTTTGTTTGCGCTATCCCAGCTAACCGTTGCTCCTGTAGTTCCGTCTGTACCTGAGTATACACGCCTCGTTTTGGTATCAGCCATCACCCATTTATTATAATGTGATTGGTTTTGCAGGTGCCTTAAGTACTCAAATACTACCTGAACAGGCTGCCCGATCTCCGCTTCGCGCTCAATGATATAAGTGCTGGAGGTAAATGCAGCCGCAATGAAGGGGGTTGCTATTATAGCCGCGATGATGATCAGTATGATTATCATGGTCTTCCGGTATTAATTCGTGTTCAATTGATTATTGTCATAGCTCACCATCCACTGAATGTCAAACTTATCGGTAAGCATACCGAAATAAGCACCCCAGAAAGCCTTTTCAAGTGGCATGGTGATCTTGCCGCCTATGGAGAGGGCATCGAATATCTTTTTCGTTTCTTCTTCGCTGCCGGTTTGTACGGAGACATGAAAATTATCTCCCCTTGTGCCGGGACCATAAGCCTCTGGCCTGTCGCAACCCATAAGAATGGTTTCCTTGCTTATGGGCAGCGCTACATGCATGATCCTTTCTGAGCTTTGGGCACCTGCGGGCGCATGTTCGGGCATGTCTTTATAGCGCATAATTGTTTGAAACCCGCCGCCAAAGACCGACTTATAGAAGCTAAATGCCTCTTCTGCATTGCCGTTAAAATTGAGGTAAGGACTGATCGTTGCCATTATTCTTGCTCTTTTTAGAAATGTTTATAATAACGTTTATGCTGCAAAGCTATATACAGATGCTTTGCGGGGTGGGGTGTAAATACGGCATTGTAAGGGGTTGGTTGCGACAGGTGCTTTATTTAACTTTGAACTATGATACACATCTCGATATTAATTCCGAAAGCAGCTATACTGGGCAGCCTCGAAGGTTCGAGGCAGTTATTTACGCAGGTGAACCAGTTCTGCAAGATGCGGGGTATGCCGCCATTATTCAAGGTGCAGTTAGTGGGCCTCGACCAGGAAACGAAAGTGGCTGGCGGACTATACACAGTCAATGCGGATGTATTACTGAAGGATGTGAAAAAGACCAACCTTATCATAATACCGGCGATAGACGGCGATCTGCAGCAGGCTATAGATGTGAACAGCGATTTCTTACCCTGGATCACGAAGCAATATAAGAACGGTGCAGAGGTTGCCAGCTTATGCCTTGGTGCGTTCCTGCTGGCATCGACCGGCCTGCTGAATGGTAAAAAGTGTGCAACGCACTGGGTAGCAGCCAATGAATTCAAAAAGATGTTCCCTGAAGTGGAGCTGATAACGGAAAAGATCATTACCGAAGAGCATGGTATATACTCAAGCGGGGGAGCCTTCTCCTACCTTAACCTCATCCTGCACCTGATCGATAAATATGCAGGCCATGATATGGCCGTGCTTTGTGCTAAAGTATTCGCCATAGAGATAGAGCGTGAGAACCAGGCATCATTCATCATCTTCCAGGGCCAGAAGGAACATGATGATGAACATGTGCGGAAAGCGCAGGAGTATATTGAGCGCAATTACCAGGACAAAACAACTGTTGACAGCCTGGCCGGTATGTTTGCCATTGGCCGCAGGAGCTTTGAGCGCAGGTTCAAGAGAGCCACTGATAATACCGTGGCTGAGTATATACAGCGTGTGAAGGTAGAGGCGGCAAAAAAAGAACTGGAAATGAGTCGTAAAACAGTTAATGAGGTCATGTATGAGGTAGGCTATTCGGACATTAAAGCATTCCGAACTACTTTTAAAAAGATAACCGGCCTGTCGCCGCTTGAATACCGGCATAAGTACAATAAGGACGCAATGGTAATGGCTTAAGCCGGAACGGGCATAAGGTTTTACATTCATTTTACAATTGGTATCTCCCACAAGCTATACATTCATGGCATATAGAGTGTGAGCAGTGCATTGCTGCATACTTGTTTTAAGTGAAGAATGATTTTGTAACAGGAAAATTCTTTGCCATGAAAAAGATCATATTATTTTGTATCTCAGTTTTTACAGCTTACCTGTCAATGGCACAGGGTGGCTGGATATTTGATACCAACCCCCAGGACGATATTGTATCATACACCACGAGTTATGCTTATGTAGGGGCTTCTTTTATCGATATAAACGGTGATAATAATATTGACCTGCTGGCCTCGCCTGGTACTTTATTTATCAATAACGGTAATGGCACTTTCAGCTTTACGACACCATTGAATTTTTCCCCGCTGAACAGTACGTCAGGTAACAGTGCCGCGGATCTCGATAACGATGGCGATAATGATATCATTGTCGCAGGTGTTCCTTGTAAGGTGTTTTTTAATGATGGCACTGGTGCTTTTGCTGATTCATCTATGCAAGTGCCGTCTTTTTCGAACTATGGCAGCTTTGGTGCTGCAATAGGCGATTATAATGAAGACCCTTATCTCGATTTTATTTTTGCATATGCCAATGGATTTCTTGCCCCTTCTGTACCGGCGCCGTGCAATTTCTACTACCAGCAGACAGGCAGTTTTAACCCCGTACAAGTACAGGGGTATCCCTTTACAACGACCTTCGATTCTTATACAGTACCTTACTGGAGCGACTATGACCTTGACGGGGATATGGACCTCTTCATAGCCAGTGGCCCTGCAAATGGTACACAGGACTATGATTATTGTTATAAGAATATGAAGATGGAAACAGGGAATGATACTCTTGTACAAATGACATCAGAATTATTTGCTGCACAAACACAGGATGGCCAATGTTACAATTTTATCGATTATGATAATGATGGTGACCTGGACCTTTGCCTCACGAATTATTATGGTGCTGCTACAAGGCTTTACCGGAATGATAACGGCACCTATGCACCGGTAACTACACCCTTCACCACAGCGACCACTAACCTTGCGAACTGCTGGGGCGATTATGATAATGATGGTGACCTGGATGTGATCATTACCAATGATAACCAGGTGACGAAGTATTACAGGAACGATGGCGGGGGCACATTCGTTTATTTAGCTAACGGTTTCACTACGCCAACAGCAACCTGCGGTATTACCAATGGCGATTATGATAATGATGGCGATCTGGATGTATTTATTAATGGCGTTGGTAATAATGGCAATACGAGTTCTGTGGGCTTGTATATCAACGATACGGTAGCCGGCGGGCGAAGCTTTATCAACCTTAAGTTGGTTGGTGTCACATCGAACCGCTCCGCTATTGGAGCTATTGTAAAGGTACATGCTGTCATAAATGGCAATCCTGTATGGCAAATGCGTGAAGTAAACGCCCAGAATACATTCCAGGGGCAGAATGATCTCCGGGTACATTTTGGCCTTGGGGATGCCGCTATTGCAGATTCTATAATAGTAACATGGCCATCGGGTAATACAGATCAATTTCAGGGCTATGCGGCAAATGCATTTTATAAGGTAACGGAGGGTAGTGGAGTAGTGGATCTTTTGGTTAAGCCTGCAGGACAAGGCCAAACAGTTGCTTTATATCCAAACCCTTGTGGGGACGTACTGAGATTTTCAATGAACACGGAATTGGTCAATAGCCCCTTTAAAGCAGAGATATATGATGTATCGGGCAGGTTGCTTAATGCTGCAATATTTAATACTGCTACCGGGCAGATTGATACAAGGTCTTTATTGCCAGGAGTCTATTTTTTGCGGATTTCAGGAACAAATGATTGCAGCGTAAAAAGGTTTGTAAAAAAATGAGCCCTGCAGGAGAAACTATACGATCAGCCAGGTTTCCATCATGCCTTTTCCTTTTATTTCTATCGAACCCCGGCTTTTGAAAGTGTATTTGCCTTCAAGTTGTTTTTTGAAGCGGTCGGAGCAGTGTATCTCTCCTGCAATGCCGGTCGTCTCCATCCGGCTGGCGGTGTTCACGGTATCGCCCCAAAGATCGTAGATGAATTTGCGCTGGCCAATGACGCCGGCTACTACGGGCCCGCAATCCAGCCCCATCCTGAATTGTATCGGCGTGCCATCGTTCGCTTTGTATTTTCCCATTTCGGCTTTTATCTCCATTGCCATAGCTGCTGCTGCTTCGGCATGATGCGGGTTTGCCTCGGGCAGGCCGCTCACTGCCATATAGCAGTCGCCGATGGTCTTTATCTTCTCCAGCCCGTGTTTATCAGCCAGTTTGTCGAAGTTGGTGAAGATCTGGTTGAGTACACTGACCACTTCTTTCGGGTCGCGGGCATCAGCAAACAGCGTAAAGCCAGCCATGTCAATAAACAGGATGGATGCATTTTCAAAATAGTCGGCTATAGGATGTTCTCTTTTTTTCAGGCGTTCCGCTATTTGTTCCGGCAATATATTCAACAGTATATTCTCTGATCGTTTGCGCTCGCGTGCTATGAAAATGACCACAAGCAACAGCACTACGATACCGACAAAAAAGAAGGTGGCTTCAACCCGCTTTTTTGATAATGCCAGTTGATCCAGTTTTATACGTTCATTATACCGCTCCTCATCCAGTTTCTTTTGCATGTAGCTCATCTTTTCATTTGCCTTGGCCAGGTTTAGCGAATTATTACGGCTGTTCACACTGTCTTTTGCGGTCAGTGCAGAGTCGGCATATACATAGGCAAGACGCATGTCGCCCTTGGCAGCATATACCTTGGCCAGCCAGCTATATATTTCTTCTGCAAGGGGATAATCAGGCCAGAATGATTTTGTGCGGCACATCCGCAAAGCATGGTCCAGCATCTCCAGGGCTTCTTTGTGCTGGCCATTGCGATAGTAAATGGCAGAGCGTATGGCCATCGATTTGGCTGCATTCCTTACCTGGTTGTGCGCAACGCTTGTGTCAATATCATGCTCCAGTAAAGGAATAGCTTCGGCATATCTCTTTTGCAGGAAGTAGGTGATGCCTATATTGCCCTCGGATATATGTATCCATGTTTTCTGGGCATTGTCTTTGGTAACACTGTCATATATGCGTTTGAAGTACCATAGCGCACTGTCATACCTGCCGCTGTTCCTGAAGCTAAGTCCTATAGTGTTATTGATCGTATAATAGAGATTTCGATCCTTTGCGCGAGTTACGGTCAGTGCTTCCTGCAGGTACCTAACGGCATTGTCATAGTCCTCAAAGCGGTAATAAGCGCTACCCAATACGTAGATGTTAGCCTGTTTGGCCGGGTACTCTTCTCCTGTGAATTTGCTGTATATGCGATAGGCTGCTATATAGTTCTCAAGGGCCGCACTTTGTTTATGATACTCCTGGTAAAAATTGCCGGCAAGCTGCAGGGCATCTGCTTCAGCATAGGACAAATGCTCTTCTGTAGCATAGGCAATAACGTCATTAATATTTTGCTCAAGAGTATCTATGTTAGTATGGTGATTATAGGCTTGCCACTCATATTTCTTTATTCTCAGCAGGCATGCCAGTTCTTTGTCCTTTGTGTTTGCCCATTTTAAGAGCAGGGTCTCTAAGGAGTCTGCCGCTACTTGTTCAGGCAGTTTATCCAAAGCCTCATTTAATGCATCTATATAGTAATAATTGTCTGCATAGCTGCGCTGTTGGGCAAGTAAAGCCCCCGCACTGCCGCAAACGGTCAATATCAGCAAGAGATATGTAATATGCAGCTGCTTCAAACAGGTGACATGCGGGATTAAGCAAGAAAATTATAAAATTATTTGATAATTAAGTGTTTGTTTTTGCACCATATTGGTTAGTATAACTCTTTACTTTTCTAAACCCCGTCATTTGCTGGTGCGGTTTTGTTGTTTAAATGGGTAAAAAGAAAACTATGATTAATATTGAAATTAATGGTAAGGTAATTTATACCACTGCAAAAGGCAAACTTACAGAGGAGGATTATGACAAACTGGTTCCCCACCTGGATGATATGATCAAAGAATATGGGAAAATACGCTGGTATTTTGAAATGCAGGATTTCGATGGTTGGGAAGCCAGTGCATTTTGGAAGGATATGAAATTCGATATAAAGCATACCAATGACCTTGAGCGGATAGCCATGGTAGGCGATGAACAATGGGAGAAATGGCTGGCTGCTGTAATGAAACCTTTTACCCCCGCCATGGTCAGGTTTTTTCAACCCGGCCAGGAATATGAGGCGCGGGAGTGGATACGGGAGGCATAATAGGAATGTGCCCAACTGCTCAGCAGTTTTGGAATATTCAATAAGTTTGGTCTATGAATGTTGATCCCGGGAATCATGTGGTAAAGCTATGCGCACAAGGTATAGAAGAGGAAATGAAAGGAAACACAAGCCTGGCACTAGGACTATACCAAAAAGCATGGACTATACGGACGAACGATTACGAATCCTGTATTGCTGCGCACTATATGGCCCGCCTGCAGGCAGATCCGGTTAATATGCTGAAATGGAATATGGAAGCACTGCACTTTGCAGACAAAGTGACTGATGGCAGCGTAACACTTTTTTATCCCTCACTTTATTTAAATGTTGCTAAGTCGATGGAAGACACGGGTAACTTCAGCGAAGCGGGTAAGTACTACCGGTTAGGCGCAGCACAGCTTGATATACTTCCTGCCGATCGTTTAGGGGATATAACACGTGATGCTATTAAAAGAGGCCTGGACCGCATAGGGGCTCAAACTGCCCGGTAGAAGTGCATACCCTGTTTTTGATCAAAGATGCATACATTAGCAGCAGTATAAAACATGTTAAAAAATGAATGATCAAGTACGCCAGTTGCAACCCGCAGCTTTATGGAACAATTTTGCAGACCTTAACGCCGTGCCCCGTCCTTCAAAAAAAGAGCAGCGCGTCATCGCTTTCGCTAAAGCCTTTGGTGAAAGCCTGGGATTGCCCACCAGTGTAGATGAAGCAGGGAACGTGATCATAAAAAAGAAAGCTACACCGGGCATGGAAGACCGCCAGCCGATAGTACTGCAAAGCCACCTGGATATGGTGCACCAGAAGAATAGTGACACTGTTTTCGATTTTGATACACAGGGTATCGAAATGTATGTGGATGGCGACTGGGTAAAAGCAAAGGGTACTACGCTGGGTGCTGATAATGGCATTGGCGTTGCTACAATTATGTCTTTACTTGCTTCAACCGATATACCGCATCCGGCTATCGAGGCACTCTTTACCATCGATGAAGAGACTGGCATGACCGGCGCTTTGTCATTGAAAGGGGGGCTTTTGGATGGACGGATATTGCTCAACCTGGATACTGAAGAAGATAATGAGCTCACGATCGGTTGTGCCGGTGGTATTGATCTTACCGCTAACGGGACTTATGAACAGGTAGCACCAAAGGGTAACACGGCCTTTAAGCTGAGCGTAAAAGGATTGAAAGGTGGTCACTCCGGTGTAGAGATACAGTTAGGCCGGGCCAATGCCAATAAGCTGATGAACCGTACACTCTTAAACCTCAGTAAAGACTTTGCAATAGAAATTGCCAGTATCGATGGGGGAAGCCTGCGTAACGCTATACCCCGGGAGTCGCTTGCCTTAATAGTATGCGATGAACAAAAAGCAACTAAGCTGAAAGAGGCTGTCACTACTCTTGAGGGGGTATTGCAGAAAGAATATGGCACTACAGACCCTAACCTTAAATTAAGCATTGAAAACGCCGAACTGCCCGGTAAGGTAATGGATGCCGCTTTTCAGCAAAAACTATTGCGGTGTGTATATGCCTGCCCCAACGGCATATACCGCATGAGCCCGGAGATAGAAGGCCTTGTGCAAACCTCCAATAATGTTGCCCGCGTTTTGGTAAACGATGGCGCTTATAATATACAATGCCTCACCCGCAGCTCGGTAGATACGGAAAAAGGCGACCTTGCCGATGCCATTAGCAGCACATTCGAATTAATGGGAGCCGCCGTAACTACAGGTGGGGCATACCCGGGATGGGAACCCCGCCCCGATGCCCCGATCGTGAAAATCATGAGCGACCTGTACCAGGAGCTATTTCATACCCAGGCAAATGTAGATGCTATACATGCCGGATTGGAGTGTGGTATACTGGGAACCAATTATCCCGGCATGCAAATGATATCCTTCGGGCCTAATATATTTGGCGCCCATTCACCCGATGAGCGGGTACAGGTAAGCTCGGTGCAGAAATTCTGGTCTTATTTGCTGGAGACCTTGAAGCGGATACCCGTAAAAGCGAATTAACTGAATATTATTAAAGTGCAGTGACCTGCCTGTAGTATACACGTAATATACTGCGGGCAGATCATCATTTAGTTTACACAGCTGACCGATAAATAAGACTTCCATTGATAAAACCGATGCCACTATAAAGTATTGCATTTATCTATTTCCTATGAAAATGCTACTTTGTTGATGCCTCAACCAAATATTTGTTCACTCAGCTAACACAATCTTTTTTGAAAATGGAAGAAACTAAATCATCTGCAAGCACTACAGCACACAGTACTAATGGTAAAGGTAAATGTCCCTTTAGTGGCGGAGCGCCCAAATTCACTGCCGGAGGGGGCGTAAGAAATCGTGACTGGTGGCCTAAGCAGCTACCCTTAAATATCCTGCGCCAGCATTCTTCATTATCCGATCCGATGGGCAATTTCAACTATGCCGAGGCATTTAAGAGCCTAGATCTTGCTGCTGTTAAGAAAGACATCTTTGCACTTATGACCGATTCGCAGGATTGGTGGCCTGCCGATTACGGGCATTATGGACCTTTTTTCATTCGTATGGCATGGCATAGTGCAGGTACTTACCGTATTTCCGATGGCCGGGGTGGGGCCGGGGCCGGCATGCAGCGTTTTGCGCCACTGAACAGCTGGCCCGATAATGTGAACCTGGATAAAGCCCGTCTTTTGCTTTGGCCCGTTAAAAAGAAATACGGGAACAAAATATCATGGGCCGATCTTATGATACTTGCAGGCAACTGCGCCCTCGAATCGATGGGTTTTAAAACATTCGGCTTTGCCGGTGGCCGTGCAGATGTTTGGGAACCACAGGAAGATGTGTATTGGGGCTCAGAGAGCAAGTGGCTGGCCGATGAACGTTATACGGGTGAGCGCGACCTTGAAAACCCTCTCGCCGCGGTACAGATGGGTTTGATATATGTTAATCCTGAAGGGCCTAATGGCAACCCTGATCCGCTGGCTGCGGCAAAAGACATCCGGGAGACCTTTAGGCGTATGGCTATGAACGATGAAGAGACCGTAGCGCTCATTGCAGGCGGACATACATTTGGTAAAACCCATGGCGCAGCAGATGCCGGCGCACATGTAGGCCTGGAGCCTGCCGCAGCGAATATCGAAGATATGGGTATGGGCTGGAAGAACTCTTTTGGTACAGGTAAAGGTGGCGATGCCATCACCAGTGGCCTCGAAGGCGCATGGACCACTACACCTACTAAATGGAGCAACAACTTTTTCGAGAACCTCTTTGGCTTTGAATGGGAACTCACAAAGAGCCCTGCCGGTGCACACCAGTGGAAGCCAAAGGACCATGCAGGCGAGGGAACAGTACCCGATGCGCACGACCCGTCCAGGCACCATGCGCCCACGATGCTCACTACCGACTTGGCCTTAAGAATCGACCCGGCATATGAGCAGATCTCACGACGTTTTTATGAACATCCAGATGAGTTTGCAGATGCATTTGCAAGGGCATGGTATAAATTGACTCATCGCGATATGGGGCCGGTAGCCCGCTACCTGGGACCCGAAGTGCCGCAGGAAGTGCTGATATGGCAAGATCCCATACCGGCAGTCACCCACCCATTGGTCGATGATGCCGATATCGCTGCCCTGAAAGAGAAGATATTAGCCTCAGGCTTAACGGTATCTGAACTGGTATCTACGGCCTGGGCCTCCGCTTCAACATTCCGTGGTTCCGATAAACGCGGCGGGGCCAATGGTGCACGTATCCGCCTGGCACCACAGAAAGACTGGGAGGTCAATAACCCGCCACGTTTGGCCAGGGTCTTGACCAGCTTTGAGGCTATACAGAAGGAATTTAACGACGCTCATAAAGGTGGCAAACAGGTTTCACTTGCCGATCTTATCGTGCTCGGTGGCTGTGCTGCTATCGAAAAGGCCGCAAAAGATGGAGGTTACAATATTAAAGTACCCTTCAGGCCGGGCCGCGCCGATGCATCGCAGGAGCAGACCGATGTGGAATCATTTGCAGTACTGGAGCCGGGCGCTGATGGCTTCCGTAATTATAAGAACGCTTATTACAAATCCTCTGCCGAAGAAATGCTGATCGATAAGGCACAGTTGTTGACGCTTACTGCTCCGCAATTGGCTGTGCTTGTAGCGGGCATGCGTGTGCTGGATACTAATTTTGACGAGTCGAAATGTGGTGTGTTCACGAATAGTCCCGGACGGCTTAGCAATGACTTTTTTGCGAACCTGCTCGATATGGACACTATATGGGCACCGGTTCAGGGATCTGCGGATGAGTTCGAGGGCCGCGACCGCAAAACAGGTGCATTAAAATGGACCGGCAGGCGTGCCGACCTTATTTTTGGTTCCAATTCCGAGTTGCGCGCCATTGCTGAGGTCTATGCCTGCGACGATGCAAAAGAGAAGTTCGTAAAAGACTTTGCAGCAGCATGGGCAAAGGTAATGGAGCTAGACCGCTTCGACCTCGTATAAGTCCCCTCTTTCAAATATTGACTTAAAAAACTAATCCCGGGTTAACCGGGATTAGTTTTTTATAAGAAACGACTTATTGCTGCTCGTCTATTTTATCAGAATATTCAGTTTTTACCTTTGCTATTTTATATATAGGCTCCCTATATTGCACGATACAGGTATCATCACTGTAATCACGTGTGCGCGTAAGATAAAATAGCGTATCAGTTGATTCACTTTTGAGTGGTGCCAAAAAGCTTGCATTATCCGTTAGTATAAGATCAGGATCTGGAAAAAGGTTGGTGTTGAGCCAAAAACGGTCTGTGTCAGCAAGATAAAAACCATTTCTCATTCCTATTGGGATACATACGGGTGGGCCTTCCCAATTTGAGTCTATTATCATTGTGTAGTATTTTATAGCAATAGAGTGGGATCTTTGTGGCCCCAGCGTATTCCATATCGATTTGCCATTCCGGTCGTAAGCATCTACCGTTTTCCAAAGTGTGGCTATACCATCACCGTTCAGGCATATCATTCGTTCATTGCTGCCTTTTTCTTTTGTGGTAATAGAGAACTTTAGATGGGGATGGTAATTAAAGAGGTTAAAAGCATAACCACTCACCGGTCTCATCCAGCCGGAATGCTTGTAGTCGGTGCTATACCAATCATAAACGTAATTAGCGCCATCTTTCAGGTTACAACTCAGGAGGTCCAGGCGAGCGCCAGGTTGCAATTGTGCATGAGTTGCAAGCTTTATATGGGATGTCATTACGTCAAAGTGTGGGTTAGGCAAGGTTTCATAGATGTCGAGATAAATTTTGTATTGGGTACCATTCTCGATATAGCATTGTTGTTCTTCCTTTTTATGGCACCCCAGTGTCAATACTATTGATAGCAAGATGCTGGAAATAAGAATAAGCTTAGTCATAGGCTGTATTTGGATAATAAATATAACGCAAAGCTAGAAAAATGTCATGCTTTTACAGGCTCTTTACCTGACTGTTAGACATCCCCAGGGCACTATTGGTTGGCCCGGGCAGGCAAAAAAAGAAGCTTTAGCGGATGCCCGTGTTCCTACGCGCATACCAGTACATTGGGGCGCCATTGAAGGTAAAATCTTCAATATAGTTAAAGTCCAGTTTCGTTAAAACCTTTTGTGAGCCGTGATTATCGATATGTGCAAAGCTATATATCTGCTGCGGCTGAAATGTAGCAATGCAATCATCGCAGGCTGCTGCTGCGGCTTCGGTGGCATAACCTTTGCCCCAGTATTCAGGTAAAAAACGATAGCCAATTTCATAAAAGCAGCTATGATTGTTTATCATTTCCGGGTGCCATTTCATACCGGCCAGCCCAATGAACCGTCCACTGCTTTTTTCCCACACGGTCAATCTGCCCGTGCCGTGGTCTGTATATTGCTGCCGGATAGCCTTCAATATTCCCGCTGCCTGTTCCAGCGTGGAGATCGTATCATTGGAGAAGCCTGTTACATACTTTTGTACAACAGGGTCAGATTCCAGTTCGAAAAAATTATGCAGATCGGTCTCCTCCAATCTTTTTAATAGCAGGCGCGGTGTTTCGATATAATCTTGTTGCATAGCTGTAAGGGACAAAAATCACTTGTAAAATTAAACGCAGGCAATAGGCCTGCGTTTATAGAAGTTCGTCTGTCACTGCAAATCGTTACTCACTTTTAGTAGTCCCGCCAAGAATCGAACTTGGATCTAAAGTTTAGGAAACTTCTATTCTATCCATTGAACTACGGGACCGGTTCTTATTTTGGAGGCTGCAAAAATAATGCATCATAGGCATATTTTCACATCGCATATTAGTTCATTTAACTACTGCCAGCGCAAGGTGCTCACCAGGTGCTCTATGTCCTGCTTTAAAAACTCGTTCATTGGCCTTAACGAATCGGCATTGGGCGTAACATCAAAGTACAGGGCCCCTCTCAGGTAGTGCTTTACAGAGTCGCTGGCAATGAACTGGTAGGCCGATGCGGCATCGCCTCCTACATTGAAAAGCACACCCGATACGCCGTAATTGTTCACGAAAGATTGTGGTTCTATGTAGTTTGCCTTTTTATCGTGGTAATAGGTTAGTTCATGTGCATCGGCCAGCAACTTATCCATGGTTTGTTGTCCGGATATTACTTTATAGCTGATGTACAGTTTGCCGCCTATTGTAGGAAAATCAATATCGATCCACCAGGGATTTTCTGCTTTTTTGCCAAAGAAATTGGTGTCCTTTATGATGTTGGCATATACCGGGTATTCGAAGCTATAGGGGTAACCGGGCACATTGAATTGCTGGTATTCATGTTTGGGGAAGCTTACAGCATAATAACCCCTTGGTTTGGGCGTATAGCTTGCCGGCTTGCAGGATAGCAGGGATAAACACAGTAAAAAAAGCGGAATATATCGCATCATAGCTGCCAAAACTAACATAAAAATAGCATACTTGATCAGCCGTAGGGACCCTCCAAAAATTGTTTAACACACCATTGATAAGCTTATTAGGGTGTTGGCCTTTCTTTTGTTAATTTCGCAGCCTATTCTAAATAAACATTTTATGGCAGATCAACAGATACCGGCAGAACAACAGCAACTGAATATAGAACTTACAGAAGAAATGGCCGATGGCACTTATGCCAACCTGGCTATAATTACACATTCATTTGCAGAATTTGTAATAGATTATGTGAATGTAATGCCGAATATGCCCAAGGCAAAAGTAAAATCGCGTGTGGTGATGACCCCGCAGCACGCTAAAAGGCTCATGAAGGCGCTTATAGAAAATGTGAAACGTTTCGAAGCCCAATATGGTGTTATAAAAGACCAGGAAGCGCCCGCATTGCCATTTGCTTTTAATGGCCCTGCAGGACAAGCATAATAATTTATAAGAGTTTAATGAACGATAAGATTCTCATCCTTGATTTTGGCTCACAGTTTACGCAGCTTATAGCGCGTTCGGTACGTGAGCTGAATGTGTATTGCGAGATACAGCCCTGCACCAAAGAGGTGCAGTATGAAGATGGCCTGAAAGGGGTCATACTGTCCGGCAGCCCCTTCTCTGTTAACGATCCGCAGGCACCCAAGCCCGATATCAAAGCTATTGCGGAGCGCCTGCCGGTATTAAGCATCTGTTATGGTGCACAATTACTGGCGCAGCAGTCGGGTGGCGAGGTTGGCAAGTCAACCCACCGGGAATATGGCCGCGCTCACCTGAGGCACCTGCTGCATGATGAGCTTATGGCTACTATACCGGACGGCTCGCAGGTTTGGATGAGCCATAGCGATACGATCAGGGAATTACCTGCTGGTTTTACCGTGATATCGCGCACAGAAGCTATACCGGTAGCGGCCTTTAAGGCTGATGACAGCTATGCACCCAACCCGGTGTATGGCATACAGTTTCACCCCGAGGTAACACATAGTACCGATGGCAGGCAGTTGCTGAAGAATTTTGTGGTTGATGTATGTGGTTGCGACCAGGGCTGGACCCCGGCATCCTTTGTGCACGAAACGGTGGAGCGTATCAGGCAGGAAGTAGGTAATAATAAAGTGGTCATGGCCCTCAGTGGAGGTGTCGATTCCACTGTGGCTGCTACTTTGATACACCATGCCATTGGCGACAATCTTTATTGCATTTTCGTAGATAATGGTCTGCTGCGCAAGAACGAATTTGAGCAGGTAATGGACGGTTACAAGCACCTGGGCCTGAATACAAAAGGCGTAGACGCAAAGAAACGTTTTTACGATGCACTCGATGGTGTTTCAGATCCGGAGAAGAAGCGTAAGATAATAGGTGGCCTGTTCATTGATGTATTCCAGGAAGAGGCCAACCAGCTTAAAAATGTCAGTTTTCTTGGCCAGGGTACCATATATCCTGATGTTATAGAATCGCTCTCGGTACATGGCCCTTCGGCCACTATTAAGTCGCACCACAATGTGGGCGGGCTGCCCGAGAAGATGCATATGTCATTAGTGGAGCCCCTGCGCTTTTTGTTTAAAGATGAGGTGCGTAAAATCGGTCGTGAACTGGGTATCGATGATATATTTCTCAGCAGGCATCCCTTCCCGGGGCCCGGACTGGGCATTCGTATATTAGGGGCTGTTAGCGAAGAAAAAGTAAAACTTCTGCAGGATGCTGATGCTATATACGTGCAGCACCTGCGCGATAGTGGCTTATATAGCCAGGTTTGGCAGGCAGGTACCATCTTGCTGCCGGTACAGAGCGTAGGCGTTATGGGCGATGAGCGAACTTATGAGTTCACTGTGGCTTTACGTGCCGTTACCTCTGTAGATGGTATGACGGCGGACTGGGCGCACCTGCCGCACGATTTCCTGGCCAGGGTATCCAATGATATCATTAATCACGTGAAAGGCATTAACAGGGTGGTTTACGACATTAGCTCAAAACCGCCCGCTACGATAGAGTGGGAATAATACTGTGCATCATGAGAACGAGGATATCACTCATAACTGTTTTTATTGTTTTATCGCTTTGTCATGCCGATAAAGCCGAAGCGCAGTTTTGGAAACATTGGTTCAGGAGAGATGAGCCCGTCCCCAAACCGGCAGGTCATGATAAAAAACGCCTTGATGAAGGACCCCCGCGTCGCGATGAGCCGCCAAGGTATCGCCGCAGGCAGGATTTTGAATATCCTTATTCCGAAAAAAAGACGAGGTACAGGATCGATGTATTGGCACCATTATATCTCGATGAACTGGTAAAAGATAATAAACCGGCTTATAAAGGCCGCATTCCGGAAAAGGCATCCACAGGTACAGAGTTTTGCCAGGGTATACAGTTGGCAGCCGACACACTTAATAAACTGGGTTTCCAGGTCGATGTGTATATACATGATGCAGCAAGTACCCAGGAGGCGCCTGAGGCTTTGATCAGGAGCAGGGTATTGGACAAGTCCGATCTTATCATCGGGGCCATACAGTCGCCGCAGATACCCGAAGTGGCGCAGTACGCTAAAAAACACCAGGTCAATTTCATATCTGCAGCCTCGCCTTCCGATGCAGGGGTTACCGGCAATCCTTATTTTACCATCATGCAGCCCACACTGCAAACGCATTGTGCTGCCATTATGAAACGCCTGCAAAAACAGTATAAAAATACCACCATCGCCGTTTACAGGCGCAGCTATGTACCGCTCGATGAAAGCGCGTTTAACTTCCTCATGGATATTGATGAGGGGCGCAGTAACAGGGTAGTGAAAGTACTTTGTAACAAGATACCCGTTAAAGAAACGCTTGCACAGGTCTTCTCCCCCGATAATGTGAATGTTGTAGTGATGGCTGTGATGGATGTTGCTTATGCGGAGCAATTGCTTGCGCAGTTGCACGATGATTTCCCCGGTTATAAGTTCGAGGTTTATGGTATGCCGTCATGGCGTAGTATGGGTGAGCTGCGTAAACCCGATGCTTTCCCTAATTCGGTGATCCACCTTACGGCCCCGGCTTATTTCGACCTCACTACACAGCAAGGGCGCTATTTATCAGATGTATGCTATAAGGCATATGGTTCCAAACCCGGAGAAACCGTTTGTCGTGGTTATGAAACACTTTTCTGGTATGCCTATCTTTTAAGAAAGTACGGTACCATTTTCAACCCGGATATTTCCGATAATGGCATAGTGCCCTTTACCCGTTACGATATAAAACACCAGTGGGATACGAACGGGGAGATATTATACAATGAGAATGAGCATGTGTATTGGTATCGCTACCAGGATGCATCTTATATGGTTGAATAGCACAGCCCGGGTTCCTTAATCTTTATGCGCTGCGGTGGTTTTTGTAATGGTGTCTATATTGCCATTGATGCCCATTGTGTCCGCTACTTTATACATATTAGCGCCGGTGGTTAGTTGGGGGGCGCCGTTTTTTACGCTGTTCATTGACGTATCTGCGGGCGATTGTTTTAACCCCAGTTCACGGCTCAGGCGCTTTTTTCTCATGAAGTACAGTATGGCATATAGCCCAAAGGTGAGGCAGAAGATGCTGAGCAGTGCTATATTCGGATCATAATCCTGCACCAGCAGCGATACGATAATGATGAGGATATTTGAGGTAAGCAATATCGTTACGATGCGCGAATGCCCGAAGCCAATATCCATCAGGTAATGGTGCAGGTGGGTCTTGTCGGCACGAAATGGCGAACCGCCTTTCAGGATGCGGGTGATAAATACACGGAAAGAGTCGAACACAGGTACGAACAGCACCGATAAGGCTATTACCATTCCCCCGCGAGGATTATGCACCACTTCCATTAGTGGTTTGCCGGGAGCAAAGGAGTGGATGAAAAGGATACAGAGTATCGATATCGTGAAGCCGATCAGTAATGACCCTGTATCGCCCATAAATATCCTGGCTGGTGAGATATTATAGCGCAGAAAACCTATTATAGCCCCGGCAAGACTAAAAGCGATGCAGGCCCCACCGAAATTATCCAGCAATGCAAGGCAAATGCCAAGAGTTAAGGAGCATAACAAGCCTATGGTCGCAGCAAGTCCGTCTATCCCGTCTATCAGGTTAAAGGCATTGGTCACGAACATAACACCTAATACGGTAAAGCTCAGGCTGGCCCATAGCGGTAATTGATATATACCAAAGAAGCCGTGCAGCGAATTGATGCGTACGTCGGCAAAATAAACCGTAATGATCGCCGCCACGAACTGGGCTACGAATTTTTGCTTGGGAGTAATGGTGATCAGGTCGTCATTCAGGCCGGTAAGGAACAATAGCACTGATGATGCGCTGATGTAATTCCATTTATCCAGCGATGAGGTTTTGATGAATAGCGAGGTAACGATGATATAGGCAAAGAAGATACCGATGCCGCCAAGATTAGGTATTATATTGATGTGTACCTTCCTGTTATTGTCAGGCATATCAAATAGCCGCTTTCTTTTAGAGACATATATGATACGGGGGATAGACACCATGCTGATGACCAGGGCAGTAGCAAAAGTGGCCAAATAAATAATATAAGGTGGCAATTCGATCATAAAATGATATCCGGGGTTACGCACATTTCATGCTGGGGTAAACAATTTAATTTTCAGGGCTTCTAATAATTATCTCTGATCCCGGCTATACTTTAGGCAAAAATACATTATTGTTCCTACAGTTTTTTGTAATAACAACTAAATAAAAAATAGGGAAATAATATATGTATTTTCCTGTCAAAATAACAGCACCTGCAACACATTATAATGATGCACAATAATTATACCATGTTTTTCAGCACACTCACTATACGATCCGCGGCCTTGCCGTCCCACATATAGGGTATATTCCCTTTTTTCCATGCGCCTGCAAAAAGCTTCTCCATTACAGGCAGAATAGCTTCGGGGTCGGTGCCTATCAGTTCATTAGTGCCCATGCTGCAGGTCTCAGGCCTTTCTGTATTGTTGCGCAGAGTGATACAGGGCACATGCAGCACAGTGGTCTCTTCCTGTATCCCGCCGGAGTCTGTAATTACAGCCTTCGAATGTTGCACTAAGTAGTTGAATTGCAGGTAACTGAGCGGCTCGCAGACATGCAGGTTAGGGGAGCGGATACCCAGCGCTTCAAATGTTTTTGCAGTACGCGGATGCATGGGGAAGATGATCGGCAGGCCCCTCGAGGCTTTAATGATGGCCACCAGTATGGCTTTAAGATCAGCCACATTATCTACGTTATTGGGGCGGTGCAGGGTAAGCACCAGGTATTGCTGGGCTTGCAATTTTAGCTTGTTCCAGAAGGCTGGCTGGTGAAATAGCGGGGCCTGTTTCAGCAGGGTATCTATCATGGTATTGCCCACAAAGAATATACGCTCATCAGGCACGCCTGTTGCCCGCAGGTTCTCATTGGCGGTATGGGTGGTGGTGAAGAAGTAATCAGTAATGGAATCTGTAACGATCCGGTTGATCTCTTCGGGCATGCTCATATCATTGCTCCGGATACCAGCTTCTATATGGGCCACTTTTACATTGCCCATCTTCTTTGCAGTGATGGCACATGCCATGGTCGATGTTACATCACCTACCACTATGATAAGGTCGGGCCTGGCGGCCAGCAGCACCTTTTCATAACGGGTCATTATAGCAGCAGTTTGCTCAGCTTGTGAGCCACTGCCTGCCTCGAGATTTATCGATGGTTTAGGTATGCCTAACTGTTCAAAAAAGGAATCGCTCATATTCCTGTCATAATGCTGACCGGTATGAACAAGGCGGTAGCGTATGTTGGTTCCTCTCCTTTGTTCCTTTTGTATAGCCTCTATAACAGGGGCTATCTTCATAAAATTTGGCCTGGCACCTGCAATTATATCAACCAGCATAGCTTATTAGTTCTATTACCACCATTGCATGTTCTTTTACATGGGCTTGCAGGCACTGTGCCCCGGCAAGCCGGTTGTAACCTTCGCAATATAGGTAATTATGCAAAGCCATGCTATAGGCTCCGCTTACCGTGATACGTATATTACCGGCTGTAAATTGATCGGGTCCGCTATGTACTGCTTTTATATCAGGGTGAAAATGTAAATATAATTTGGCCTCCTGCTCTTTATAATGCTCCAGGCTATCTTCTATTATTATTTTTAAGTTATCCCCTTTTATGCAACGCTTGTGGATGATCCCCTGGCTGTGATACCCGTTATGCGATGCGCAAATGCTGTTGTCGCCTTCTTTAACTATAGTGACGGCTGCCCTGGCACCGGTACGGAACGCGGCCCATACGTCCGAGGAGTTCATGTCATTCACCACTATGGTATTGTGTGCGCTGGTGCCGCGTTCGTGCATCCTCCGTTCATTTCTTTCGTAGGTCGATATCCCGGTATCAACGATCACAGGTTTATTGTCCACATGCAGGCAAAAACTTAAACTGTCGGCATGGGCATGCCCGGCCTGGTACGATGGCCTGATATTGCCTGCATCTACGATCAGTTCATAACGCTCGCTGCATATTTTACGGTAGCCGCTTTCATTCAGTTTTATTGTGGGCACTGGTACGTTCAGTTCCTCCGCATAGTTAAGCAGTTGTTGCGGGCTTAGCGAAATGCCCGGTGCCGCATCGCCAAACAGGGCATAACTGCCATCCCGGTACATGAATGCTTTTAACCAGCCACACATCAGCGCAGCTTTACTGCGCATGAGTTGCAGTAATGGCTTATCGTTGCTGAACCGTGCACATTGTTCAGCCAATAAAATACAGTCAAGAAGCCGCTGCAGTATTATGCAGTGATACATGGGGCTCAGTTCATAATGTCCGCCATCAGGCAATACCTGTTCTTCAAGCCCATTGTGCAAGAGCTTAATGCTTAGTTTATGAAAGTGCTCATCATAAAAATAATGTGCAGCAAAAAAGAGTGAGAACCCATTCTCCAGCAGGTGGTTGGCCAGCAACTGGTATTCAGGAAAAGCAGCCAGTTTATGATAGTGGCGGTATAAGCAATTGTTTACCTGCTCGTCTTTTATGGCATTTGCACTAAGGAATTTTATCCAGTTAATGCCGCGTATAGAAGTGGGGTAGGGCTCTGTGCCATCCTTCAACTCCCCATCTTTATTGCAATAGTCACTTATTGTTGCAAAGCGTTCATCTAAGGCAAGGCTTTCGTCATCCAGCCACTCAAAATAGTTCAGGTTGTAGGTCCATAGTTTCCCTTCGCCGCTGTAATTCCAGTCTATGCTGCTGCCGAATGCATGTGGCGCATTCAAGAAAGTAAAGCACGCGGCACCCGGCTCATATTTGCCACCCGTATTGCCGTTAGGGAACTTTATTACCGGGAAAGCATTAGCAGCCTCTATTCCTTTCTTAGCCACAGCTGGGTAGCTGTAGAACCGGTGCTTTATTTTATAATAGGCCCGGTAATACAGCTGCTCAAAGCGTAGATGTTTGATCGTATTATAAAGGCGCGAAACATTCATGTAATATTAACCTTAGTGGTAATTATTTATGTGCTTCCTCGAAAAGCCTCGTGAAGGCATACAAATTAAAGCCGGGCTTATCCATCGCCTCCGATAATTGAGCTTTCAGCGCATTTTTATCGATGTGCTTCATTTTATGGGCCTGCATCAGTTGCCAGCTCTTTTCGGTAACCAGGTGCAGGCGTTTTTCGGCTTGTGTATTTTGCGCGGTAAGGCATTCATTGATAGCGGCCGATAATGCATCAATTCCCTTCTGCTCCGTGGCTATGGTCTTTATCACAGGTACCTCTTTACTGTCATGGGCGCGTTCATGCACCAGTATCTTTAGGTTGCGGTACATAGCCTCTGCGGCTTCGCGGTCGGCTTTGTTCACTACGAACACATTGGCTATCTCCATAATGCCCGCCTTCATGGTCTGTATGGTATCGCCGGCTTCTGGCACGAGCGCTACTACGGTACAGTCTGCCAGCCCGGCAATTTCCACCTCGCTCTGGCCTACGCCTACGGTCTCCACCAGTATATGGTCGAAGGGGGCATTCTTTACAACATCACAGATCTCTATGATCTTGGGGTTCAATCCCCCAAGGGCCCCTCTTGTAGCCAGCGAACGGATGAACACATTAGGATTGTTATAAAAATCGCTCATGCGTATCCTGTCGCCAAGTATAGCCCCGTAGTTGAAGGGCGATGAGGGGTCCACAGCGATAACGGCTATTCTTTTACCCTCCTTTACCCATTGCTGCAAGAGGGCATTCACCAGCGTGCTTTTACCGGCGCCCGGGGGGCCGGTAATACCCGTTACGCAGGCTTTTTGCGTGTTTTCGAGCTGCGTCAGCAATTCTTCATGCCCGGGCATATTATTCTCAACAAGGCTGATGGCTTTGGCCAGCGAACGGTGATCGCCCCTTTTTATCCCCTCCAGCAGTTGATTTATATTGTCCCGCACTAAAAAATGTTTATGTTCGTTATAGAATTGTAATACCCCGGCTTCGTGAACAAAAATAGCGATCTGATTCATAAAGTTTTACCCAAATCCAATATTGCTGTTTTTCTGGCATTTGCCATGATAGTAGGCCTGCTCTTTTCCAGGGCATTATTATCTATGGCCATGGTGGCTTTTGTGCTCAATGCCATACGCGATGTGCATCCCCGGTATTGGTTCAGGCAGCGCTGGTGGTGGCTGGGTTTTGCATGGGTGGCTATGTATGGCCTCTCTTATTTCTGGAGCCACGATATCCCTATGTGGGCTGAGCGCTTCCAGGTCAAGCTGCCCATACTTATATTCCCATTTGCCTTTGCCTGTATGCCAAAGCTCAGCAGCAGGCAATTACAGGCATTTACCATAGGCGTTGCACTCCTCTTTCTGGGCGGGGCCGCCTATAGTGTTTACCCGCTCATCGGCAATGTCAGTCATTTTGTCGACCAATATGCGTACTCGCACCTCCTGCCCACACCCGCCAAGAACGATCATATCGTTTTCAGCCTCTCCGTTACCGCCTTCATTATCTGGTGCGTGTACATATTCCCTTATTTAAGCAAGGGCCTTGCCCGCTGGTTTATCGGTATCGTGGTAGTATTGCTCAGTGTTTACCTGCATGTGCTGGCAGCCCGTACCGGTCTTTTTCTCTGGTATGTATTCATACTGGCATGGGCCATATACATGGGCGTAAAAAAAAGCAGGTGGCTGGGCATTGGCATCATTGCTGCCTTGCTGTCCTTCTTTGCCCTTGCCTTCAGCTACATACCCACCTTCCAGATGCGCCTGGGCTACATGAGTTATATGTTCATAGCCTACAACCAGGGTGAGATGTCGGCAAACTACAGTGATATGGGCCGCTGGATATCTTATGATCTTGCTATTAAAGCCATCAGCCGCCATCCCATGACGGGCGTAGGTGCCGGCGATATGCTCGATACCATGAGGGCCGGCTATGCAAAGTGGTACCCCGATACTACCGAAGAGCAAGTACTGTTGCCGCACAACCAGTTTATGGTAGTGGCCCTTGCCTGTGGCATTCCCGCAGCCCTCATCTTCACCATATGGGTCTTCATGCCCCTTACCTGGCTGCGGCGGCAGCGGGGCGCTTTTTTCTTTTACATAATATGGCAAATACTTTTTGTAGAGCTCATGATCAACCCCGTTTTGGAGATACAATTCGGCGTGTTCGTATATTTGTTCTTCCTGCTCTGGCAAGGGCATGATTATATAGAACGAACAAAGACGAACACAGCTTAAAAAATCAAAGGCGATCATGACAAATTTTGTACCCATTTTCCCCCTCGAGATTGTAGTTTACCCCGGCGAGCCACTCAACCTCCACATCTTCGAACCTCAGTATAAGCAGCTCATCCGCGAATGTATCGACAGCAAAAAACCATTCGGCATACTCGCCGTGCTCGATAAAAAGATAGGTGAGCTGGGCACCCTCGTAGAGATAACTGAACTGGTGAAAGAGTATGACAATGGCGAGATGGATGTGCGCACTAGGGGCATCAGTGTATTCAAAGTGCTCGAGGTCATTAAAGAGATACCCGACAAATTATACCATGGGGCCATTGTCAACTACCCCGATAATATTGCCGAGCCCGGCGACAGCAATATATCCAACCTCATCATGTCCGAGGTGAGGCGCATGTATGCACTGCTCAATGTAGAGAACAAATTTCCCGAGATAGGGGAGCACCTCGTCTCTTACCGCATAGCCCACTACGTAGGCCTCTCGCGCCAGCAGGAGTATGAACTGCTCGGCATCTTTACCGAGATACAGCGCCTCGAGTACCTGCGCCGCCACCTCAATGCCATGATACCCCTTATAAAGGAGCTTGAGGAAGTGAAGGCCCGCATACAGATGAACGGCCACTTCCGCGACCTCTCCATAGACGGTCTCGAACTGTAAAAGCCTGTTGCTTAAGTACATCCTCATTTCACTTTCAATCCGAATTTTACTATATTGGCAGTCCTTACAAACAAAAATACCTACATATGTCAATGAACATTGTTATCGACTGGGGCAACAGTCGCGTCAAAGCAGCAGTTTTTAGCGACGACAAACTTATAGAGACCAAGGTATTCCCTGAAGAGGATATTATTACTTCGCTCTCATTTTACATACAGGATCATAAGATCGATAATGGCATACTCGCATCTGTGGCCATGCACCCCCCGGGGCTCGAGAGCATGCTGCAGACCAATCTCGGCTTTTTCATCAAGCTCGATATGAATACGCCGCTGCCCATCATCAATGCATATACCTCGCCCGATACCCTGGGCATGGACCGCCTGCCACTCGCCGTGGCCGCGCATATGATGAACCCCGGCGTCAATAACCTCGTGATTAGCTGCGGCACCTGCATCACCTATAATTTTGTGCAGAAGAACCGCACCTTCCGCGGCGGGGCCATATCGCCCGGCCTGCACATGCGCCTCCAGGCCATGCACCAGTTCACCGAGAAGCTGCCACAGGTAAAGGTAGAAGGCGATCTGCTGCTGCTGGGCTACGATACAGCCACCTGTATGCGCAGCGGTGCCGTTTACGGCATGGCCGCCGAGATCGACGGTATGATAGCCGAATTTGCCAGTCAATACCCCGAATTTAACGCCACTTTAACCGGGGGCGATGCGGCTTATTTTGAAAGCAGGCTCAAAAGCAAGATATTTGCAGACCCTTACTTATCCCTGAGGGGCCTAAATCTAATTTTAAAACATAATGTGCCATATTCGCGCTAAGCACTTTTTTACTCTTATATCATTCATTTTCACAGGCATTGCAGCTACCGCACAAACCAGTTCGGTAAGCAACCCGACCTCTAACCGAAAGAACGAGCCCTATTCGCGCTATGGCATTGGCGAGCTGGTCAACGGTAACAATACCGTTATCAAAGGCATGGGTAATATATCCTCCGCCTTTTCCAGCCCTTACCAGGTCAATACCGATAACCCGGCCTCCTATGCGGGCTTGCTCCTCACCACCTACGAAGGTGGCATGCAGGGCTCCCTCTCCACCGTTACCGCCAACCAGGTAAGCAGCCGCACCGGCATGGCCACGCTGTCCTACCTTACTATAGGCTTCCCTCTCGGCAAGCATGCAGGCATGGCCCTCGGCCTCCGCCCGCAGTCGCACGTATATTATCACCTCAACGATACCGTGGGCACACCCGGCATAGGGCAAACCATCAATACCTACTATGGCGATGGCGCCCTCAACTACGCCTTTGCAGGCTTTGCCGGCAAGGTCAAGGGCTTTAGCCTCGGCGTCAACTTCGGTTACAGCTTCGGCACCATACGCAATACCAGCGTATTCTCCAATATCGATACCACCCATGCCGTCAATACCGATATATCGCAGTTCACCCGCGTGGGCGGCATATACTGGAAGGCAGGCCTGCAATACGAGCACAAGCTCGATACCAACCTCAGCTTCCGCATAGGCGGCACCTTTACCCTCAGCCAGGACCTCCGCGCCTTTCGCGACCAGTATTGGCTCACCTACTTCAACCTCGGCGGCAGCCTGCAGGAAGATACCGCCTACACCCTTACCGGTACCAAAGGCACCCTTAAGCTGCCCATGTCCTACAGCATAGGCGCGCAGCTCATGAATGGCGACAAGTGGAGCGCCGGCCTCGACTTCTCAGCCGTGCAGTGGAGCCAGTTCCGCAACTTCGGCATGGTCGATTCCGTCACCAATAGCTACAGGATGGGCCTGGGCGGTGCTTATACCCCCAACCCCCTCAGTATACACAATTACCTGCAGCGCATCACCTACCGCCTCGGCGCCTACTATGGCAAAGACCATGTGTACATCAAGGGCACCGATATCAATTACTACGCCCTTACTTTCGGCTTCAGCCTGCCCTTCAAGCGCTATAGCGATCGCATACATACCGCCTTCGAGATAGGCAAGCGCGGCACCGAGGCCAATGGCCTTGTGAAGGAGAACTTCTTCAAGATGTCGCTCGGTATCTCGCTCAACGATAAGTGGTTCATAAAGCGCAGGTATGATTAAATGGCAGCAATGCCGCACAGACCGCCATCGGTTCCGCTTTGGGCGGGAGGCCCTTTTGTTTTTGCTGCTCCTCGCCGCCTGCAAGAACGATCCTAAGGAGATATCCGCCCTCACCGGCAAGAGCCTTTACCAGGTCGACCGTGCCGAGGATATTACCCTCATATACAGCGAGCATGGCAAGGTGAAGGCCCGTATATACGCCACCGAATACATCAGCAACGATGCCGCAAAGCCCCCCTATATGGACATGAAGAAGGGCATAAAGGCCGAGGTGTATAACGACAGCATGCAGGTGGAAAGCACCCTCACCGCCAACTATGCCCGCTATTACGAGAAGCAGGGCAATTTCCTCATCCGCGACAATATAGTGGTGGTGAATAAGAAAGGGGAGACCCTCAATACCGAAGAGCTGGTATGGAACCAGAGCATACAGAAGTTCTTTACCGAGAAATTCGTGAAGATCACCACCCCCACACTCGTAATGTACGGCGACGGCCTCGAAGCCAACCAGGACTTCTCCTGGTACCGCATCCTCAATCAAAAAGGCACTATGCTGGTGGATAAAGGCGAAGTGCCTAATTAAGTAGCAGCGTGCAGCTTTTCCCCCTTGCGCGATGGCATGTGCGCCTGCGAAGGGGGCCAGGGGGATGTAGAAACATGGCCTCTGTGCGTCTTCGCGAGGTACGCCTGTCCCTATTCCTATCGGGGAAGCAATCTGGAGGCGTCCTAAGGACGGAAGGGTTAAACGCACGATCAAGGCCGTCATCATGAGGAGCGCTATAGCCCTTGCGTGCTGACTGCGCGACGAATGATCTCCTGAGAACTACTGGCTCAGCTCAATCAAAGCTTTTTCTAAACAGTACTTACATAAGATAAAAATATCCACATTTTAGAAAAACAGTATTTCTTTCGCACGATTTCACCGTTTTTTGTATTCCATTAATAAAAAAAACGAGAAAATCAAGCGTGAAAACACGCTACCATCACCAGATAATAATCAATAAATTCGTTCAATAACTCACTTGTTCTATGGCAAATAGCTGGGATTTTACTGAAGAAAATACAAAGACATTGACACATGGATTTCACATGTATCCTGCAATGATGATACCACAAGTGGCAAGTAGATTGATTGATTCTTTTAAGAGTAAGAAGAGCAATTTCCTTTTTGACCCTTATTGTGGAACTGGGACATCTCTGGTTGAGGCAAATGTTAGGGGAATAGATGCCATTGGTACGGATCTAAATCCTTTGGCAAGAATATTGGCAAGTGCTAAGACAACGGTTATAGAGCAAAAGACATTGGATTTATATCTCAAAGATTTTTATGACCATCTTTTTCAATTTCGGATGGGATTTAGTAAAAATGATTCCATTCCTATAATAGACGAGATTGATATACCTCATTTTTCAAATATTGATTTTTGGTTTTCAAAAAGTGTTAAACAGGACTTAGCTATTATTAAAGCCTACATTGATACGCTTGAATCTGAATCTGTGAGGAACTTCTTTAACGTGGCGTTTAGTCAAACTATACGGGATTGTTCCTGGACCAGAAAAAATGAATTTAAGTTGTACAAGATGGACAGCGAAAAGGTTAAAACGTTCAAACCTAATGTCTTTGCACATATTGAGCAAGTTTTGAAATCAAATCGATTCGCTTTATTGGATTTTATGAACCAAAAAAGGCAACCATCAATTAGCCATGTATATGATTTTAATACTGTTAGTGGCATTCCGTTGGAAATAGTACCTAATAGGAGTGTAAATTTGGTAGTAACATCTCCGCCGTATGGCGATTCTCAAACCACTGTTGCGTATGGACAATTTTCAAGGCTGGCTAATGAATGGTTGAGTTATAGTAATTCTCAAGCAATAGACCGCAACTTGATGGGAGGTAAAAAGCACGAAGCGATAGAGAGATTTGATTGTTCAAGAACATTAAATGGGCAAATAGCTGAAATAAAAGCAAGGAGTCAAAAAAGAGCTTTAGAAGTTTATTCGTTTTATAAAGACTACTACGATTCTATTGCTAATATCTCCAGGATAGTAAAAAAGAATGGTCACGCGTGTTATGTAGTTAGTAATAGATGTGTTCAAGGTGTTACACTTAAAACGGATTTAATAACCAAGCATTTTTTTGAGGAAAATGGCTTCAGGCATGTGCAAACGTTTACAAGAAAAATTTCAAGTAAGAGAATGCCGCGAAAAAACAGTCCTACAGGTATCGCCGGCAAAGCATCAACTCTAATGAATAAAGAATACATAGTAATTATGAAAAAAGCATAGAAATGCAATTCGATGAACTATCTCCCAAACAGCAGGAGGCCATATCTATAAATGATAAGCATCTAAGGATTATTGCTTGTGCAGGATCTGGAAAAACCACCACTATAGCGGGGAAGGTCGCCTATTTGCTTGATCCTGCAAATGGCTATGATCTAAAACCAGAGAACATTATTGCTTTTACATATACTGATAAGGCGGCGGCAGAGCTAAAAAATAAAATATTAAATGCCTCAGGTCACTATACAGGAATGGCTAACATGTATATTGGCACGATACATGGCTGGTGTTTAAAAGCGTTACAAGATAATATTTATGAGTATCAGAGTTTTTCAGTTTTGGATGAAATAAAATTAAAGCTCTTTATAGATAAGTATTATGAGCGCATTGGTATGAAAGACATTGCTAAATTAAGTAATCCTGCAGTGCCACTTCGCCGATTTATTGATACGTCCATATTCGCAAGGATAATGGACATTGTCCGAGAGTCAGATTTAGAGAATGAGCTTCCTGAAAATATAAAGAGTGCCAAGAAAAAGTACGAACAAACTTTGCTTAGTAAAAAATTCTTCGATTTTTCTATGATAATGGATCGGGCAATTGAATCTTTAAAACCTGATAGCAATTTAACAAAGAAAATTGAACAGAGTTTAAAGTATTTGATTGTTGATGAGTATCAAGATGTAAATCCAATTCAGGAAAAATTGATAAACAAGCTGCATGAAATTAGTGGTTGTAATGTAGTTGTAGTTGGGGATGATGATCAAAATATATATCAATGGAGAGGTAGCAATAATAAATACATAATCAACTTTGATAAGAAATTTAATGAGGCAGAGTTCAAAAATATTCCGCTTGGTATTAATTATAGGAGTTCAGAAGGTATAACTAGATTGGCAGAAACTCTAATTGCCAACAATATTGATAGGATTAGGAATAAGAGTATGGTTTCAGACCATAGGCAATCGTTTGCAAAAGGACAGGATTTATTATTCAATGAATACGATAGTGTTTCAGAAGAAAATGAAGCTATCGCAGAATACATTGAAAACATTATCGGTGTCGAATTTTCTGATCGAGAAGAGAAAAAACGTGGATTAGCATACTCTGATATTGCAATATTATTACGTACATGGAGCAAGGCTGAGACAATTGTTGAAGAATTGGATAAACATAATATCCCCTATATAACTGCTGGTGTAAATCAGCTTTTTGAGACGCCAGAGGTAGAAGGGGCATTAGGCATTTATTACTTTTTGTATGGAGATATTGAGGCAGATGAGTTAATAAAGCTTTGGACGAAACTACCAAACAATCGGCTTGATGTAAAGAAATTAAAGATGGCTGTAGATAATTTAAGCAAACGAAAGCCAGATTTAAATACTGTAAGAGATAATTGGGAATATTCTTTACAAGATATCCTATGGGAATTTATTGTTGATGGGGAGATTTATGAAGATAATTTTATTGATGATTCTAATTCGGAGATACTTAAAAAAAGCAGAGAGAAAGCAGAAATTATTTTCTTTAATCTTGGCAAATTCAGTCAGGTAATAAATGATTTTGAGGAAATAAATTTCAATAGTGTTTCTCCAGCCAGGCATTTATTTTCTTTTTTAAGCTTCATTACTTACGCGGCGCGAGATTACTATCCACAAGGTTGGCTTAATAATCCTTATAAAACGCCGAACGCAGTGCAAATTATGACAATACATCAGGCAAAGGGATTGGAGTTCCCGGTTGTTATTATACCAGGCCTAAATAAAAATTATCTACCCTCAAAAAAGAAAGGTGGGTTGAATGAGTGGCATTTTTTAGATCGGGCATTAATTAGTGAGCAACCAAGATATGAAGGTAATGATGATAAAGAAGACGAAAGACGTTTGTTGTATGTAGCAATAACTAGAAGTCAGAAGTATCTTTTGCTTTCCAGAGCTCCAGATCTTGATAACCGACTTTATAGAGTAGAGTCTCAATTTGCAGGAGAACTAAGACGTGCCAACGTTTTGGTTCAAGATAAAAAAGAAGATTTTTCGTCACAGCTTAAAATTGATTCAAAGCCTAAGGAAAAAATAAAAAATATTTCACTAGATTTTACGACGCTAAAAGACTTTTTCGATTGTCCATATAGGTTTAAATTGGTTTCGATGTATGGTTTCAAATTTCCACTTAATCAAAGAATGGGAGTTGGTAGATCTTTCCACAATGCGCTTATGGAAATTCATAAAAGGGCGCAAAAACAGGAGGAACTTAATACAAAGGATCTCATCAGGTTAGTTGAAAGACAGACAAATTTTCCTTATCTCACAAAGTCAACGAAACTAAAGCGACCACTCTGGCGAAAAGTAAGAAACAATGTCGTTGATTATTATGAAGACAATAAGGATGATTTTGATAATATTGAATTCGTTGAACAGGATATACAGTATAAACTCGATGAAAATATTTTAGTGCTTGGAAGAATTGATTTAATAAAAAAAAGAAATGAGTCTGGGAAGTTTGAGACAACAATCGTTGAATTTAAAAGTGAAGACAAGCCTATAGTAACTCGGGTAACCAAAGATCAGCTAAAATTATATGCTCTTGGACATAGAGAACTTACGGGTCAGAGAGCTGATTATATCATGACATATATAATTGGAGAAAACAATCCCAAAACTCCTGAAAAATTACTAGATTCTGATTTAAACGAAATTGAGGACAAGATTAAATCTGCTGTTGAAAAAATTAGAGATGAAGATTTTACAAAGGTGGAAGATAAGGAAAAATGTGATTCCTGTTATGAAAATCGATTATGCTATTATAGACTTAAGTATAACTCAAAATGCATTAGGTAGTGGGAGTTATAAGAACCAGAAATTTAGCAATAAGAAAGCTTAAGAGGCTGATTATAGATCCATCTAAGGTTCTAATTGTACATTATTCTCAACTACGTACATATGATGATGAATACGGGGAAATTTCACCTTTGGTATCAGCTATCGTTATAAAATCATTAGATGGCAGTTTTGAACGTCATTTTGCAGTACATCTAGAAGCAGACAAAGCGAATATACCTATAGAAGAAATTGAAAATTCTTATCGTGATCTTGAGTTTATGACTTTGAAAGCATTCAATGAATTTGTAAAGAGACACGACGATGATGTTTGGGTGCACTGGGATATGAAAAATATTCATTTTGGATTTGAAGCTATAAAACATAGGTTCGAGAAAATTTTTGCTGGTTTGAGTAAGGAACGATATGAGGAAATACCTATGAGAAATAAGGTTAATTTAGCGTTAGTATTAGAAGGGATGTATGGTGAAGAATACATAGACGGCCCAGACAAACTTAGAAGTCTTATTGCGTATAATAACGGAGCTGTTTTAGATCGACAGTATTTGTCACTGGAATATGAAGGTTTAGAATTTGAGAATAAAAATTATTCGGCTGTTCTGAATTCGTTGGATTGCAAAACTGATTTTATATGTAAAGCAGTAAAGCTTTTAAGCGTAAAAAAGCTAAGGGTAAAGAACAAAAACAGGTATGCAATTTTTATAGAGATAATAAGCCATCCTCTGACAATGTTTCTTGGTTTGTTAATAGGTTATTTATTGGCCATCATCCCACTTTTATAATAGCATAAACTATGAACAAAATCTTAGCTAATCGTCTTAATTTAAGTCTTTCAAATTATGTTTTAAAGGCAGATATCTCTACTGGATATTGGGTAGGGTTTGCTAAAAGCAAAATTGAATTATATAGAAAAGCCAATGGCGACGATTTTAATATAATTATATTTGGTGATAAGGACACATTCTCAGACTATTACATTGTGCCGTTTGCACATGTTCGGGGCGCCTTTCAGGCAAGATATATGTATGGACATAAAGGTAGATATAGATGGGTCGCCAGCATTAAAGATCATTGTATTAATTTCAGAGTTTCAAAAATATCCCTGGATATCTCAAGTTATTATTCCATTCCGATTTAACAAATGTGGATATCTCATTTGGATTCCGCTTGTTAACGGGTGTATATTTGACAACCGCCTTAGCTTTTTTAGTGGCGGCGGTGCGTAGTTCAGTACTTTTTTAGTACCGGGCAAGTTCTTTGACATCACTGTAAATCCTGCATCCCGCATCGTGGGGCCGTAATCCCTGGAGTACGTATGGGTTCGACTCCCGTACGTGCTACATTAAAAGACAAACCGGTAACAACCGGAAATTATATTGAAATGTAATACGGCGCTTCCAGCAAGCATTTCCACCGATTCCCTCATTCCAAACCGGAAATAACTTTCCTACCGGAAACCGGAAATTAAGCCATATAACTATTTCCGCTTACTGAAGCCAACCAGAAGTAAAATGCAGCAAATCGGAAGTGCTATTCACATCAGGTAACTTGCTTTTATTGGCTGATGATCAATTGATAATGAAAAAAAATCTTTCAAAATTCACTTCCGGTTTTGCATATTCCAGAAGATCAGAAGCGTGGCTTGGTCAAAGCATCCGGATCACCTTCACAAAGCGTTCCATATAGCGCTCGTTGAGGCTGGTGATAATGACCGCATCTTCGCGGCCCGAGGAGGAGTGGATGAAGCGGATGCCTGCACTGTCGTTGGCCATGATCATGCCGATATGGCCCACGGTGCGGATGCTGCTGTTGGTACCGGTAAAGAGGATAAGGTCGCCGGGGCGGGCTTCGCTGAGGGGTATTTCGGTACCCTCGTTGGTAAAGTCGACCGAGGAGCGCGGCACCCTGATACCAAAATGGCCAAACACATAGCCTATGAAGCCCGAGCAGTCGAAGCCGGTGGAGGGCGAGGAGCAGCCATAGCTGTAAGGCTTGCCCAGGAGGCTTTGGGCGAAGGCCACGAGGCTATCGGGCCTTAGCGTATCGGCAGGCTCTGCGGGGATGGGGTCGGCATAGAGGCAGTCGATGGCCTCAACCTTGCCGGGCTGCGGGGCATTGCGACGGCAGGCGAGGAGCAGTATGGCCAATATGAGGTATATGCTGCGCATATGGATAGGGTGGTAATAAAATCGGTCCAGCGCTAGGGCCGGGCTGCTTTTCCCATGTTATAACGAGATTGCTTCGTCGCGCCGATGCACTGGGCTTGGCGGGCTTCCTCGCAATGACGGGGTAAACAATAAAAAAAATCCCCCCGACCAGAGGTTGGGGGGATTAGAATATCAAAAGTAAATTTTCTAATTGCCTAAATATGATTTTAAAAGGTTGCAACGGGTAGCCGTGCGGAGTTTGGTAATAGCTTTGTCTTTGATCTGGCGCACACGCTCGCGGGTAAGGCTGAATTTTTCGCCTATATCCTCGAGGCTCATAGGGTGCTCCACGCCTATACCGAAGTACAGCTTGATCACATCGCGCTGGCGGTCGGTAAGGGTGCTCAGTGAGCGCTCTATCTCGCAGCGCAATGAGTCGTAGTGCTCCAGTTCCGAGTCGGCCGATTCCGAATTGGGGTTCTCCAGCACATCGAGCAGGGTATTGTCTTCGCTGTCCACAAAGGGCGCATCGACAGATACGTGGCGGGCAGCCACGCCGAGTGTGGTCTCTACCTCTTCGGTACCGATATCGAGGAGCTCTGCCAGCTCTTCGGTGGATGGCTCGCGCTCATACTCCTGCTCCAGTTGCGAGTACGCTTTGCTGATCTTGTTAGAGAGGCCCACTTTGTTGAGTGGCAGCCTCACGATGCGCGATTGCTCTGCAAGTGCCTGGAGTATGGACTGGCGGATCCACCATACGGCGTAAGAGATGAATTTAAAGCCGCGTGTTTCATCGAAACGCTGCGCTGCTTTAATGAGGCCCAGGTTGCCCTCGTTGATGAGATCGCTCAATGAGAGGCCCTGGTTCTGGTACTGCTTGGCTACTGACACCACGAAACGAAGGTTGGCCTTGGTCAACTTCTCGAGTGCGCGCTGATCGCCCTGCTTGATGCGGATGGCGAGCTGCACTTCTTCTTCGGGGGTAATCAGGTCTACTTTACCGATCTCCTGCAGGTATTTCTCAAGAGACTGGCTTTCACGATTCGTAATAGACTTCGTGATCTTTAGCTGACGCATGGACATAGGCTAAGCATTAAATAGTTAAAAAAAGAGGATGACTTGTAATGGGCAAATGACATGTGTGTGACATTTGTTTAAGCAAATCTAAGGTTTGCAGCAATTCAACCCAAAAATATTTAAGAAACTATTAACAGCGCCAGTACAATATCTTAGGGCATTAATTGACCGCTAAGTGATTAATCTTAAGGAAAAATTTTGATTATTCGGGCATTTTTTTATTATTGCAGCCCAAGAACTTATAAGAACAAGAAAACTGAGTTAATCTACGATGAGTAAGAAAAAGACAATGTATTCGCTGGAATTTCCTGTACGGTGCTCCCCCGCTATATTATACGAATTTTTATCAACGCCCGTGGGCCTGCAGGAGTGGTTTGCAGACAAGGTGGACCAGCGGGAGAGTACATTCTTCTTTAGCTGGAATGGCAGCACAGATACTGCCGAGATGCTGGAGCATGTAGAGAACGAGTTTATTCGTTACCGCTGGGATTATTACCCGCAAGACGAGTTCTTTGAGTTCAGCATAGAGCAGAGCCCCATAACCAATGAAACGATACTGCGCATAACCGACTTTGCCGATAAAACGGACATCAAAGACCAGGAGCGCCTGTGGCATAGCCAGGTGAGCGACCTGAAGCACCGTATAGGCAGCTAATAGCTCAGTGAGCAATTTAGGGTGATCAAAAAGCCAGAATATTTTTGAAGCCCCCGGTGATGCCGGGGGGCTTTGATTTTAACGGGTGGCCGGGCCGATAATTTTCACATTTCCATATTGGCCTGTTATCGTATTAGCGGGGGTTTTTGTGTAGGTTTGCAGGGTACAAATCAGCCAAGGGAATTTTGACCAAAAAACTGGACATACTCATTATCCGGAGTTTCATAGGGCCATTTATCGTTACCTTTTTCGTTACCCTGTTCGTGCTGGTGATGCAGTTCTTCTGGCTGTATATGGATGAGCTGATCGGCAAGGGGCTGGGGCTGTGGATGATCGTGCAGCTACTGCTGTATATGAGCGCCACGCTGGTGCCTATGGCGCTGCCCCTGGGCATATTGCTGGCCAGTATCATGACCTTTGGCAATATGGGCGAGAATTTTGAGCTGGTGGCCATCAAGGCGTCGGGCATATCGCTGCTGCGCTTTATGCGGCCCCTGCTGCTGCTTATAGTAGGCATTGGCGGGCTGGCATTCCTCTTCAACAATAATGTGATACCGGTAGCCAACCTGAAGGCGCTATCGCTGCTGTATGACCTGCGCAACTCGAAGCCTACCTTCAACATACGCCCCGGCCAGTTCAACAGCGACATAAAGGACTATGCGATAAGGGTGGGCAGCAAGGGCAGCGATGGCCGCACTATCTATGATATCATTATCTATAACGAGACGTCGGGGCGGGGCAATGATAACGTGGTGCTGGCCAGGAAGGGGGAGATGAAATCGACCCCGGATAAGCAGTTCCTGATCTTTAGCCTGGAGGATGGCTGGCGCTACGAGGAGGGCCGCGATGAGCGGGATAACAGCAAGAAGGACGCTATGACGCGTATGCACTTCAAAAAGTGGGATAAGGTGTTCGACCTCTCGGCCTTCAAGGTGAGCCATACGAACGAAGAACTGTTCAAAGGGGCCTACCAGATGATGAACCTGAGCCAACTGGGCAAGGATATCGACAGCCTGGAAAAAACAAGGAAAAAGCTGCCGGTGGCCATTGGCAATTTCATAGCCCCCTATGTGACTTACGCGGGTAACGAGAAGGAAAGGGATGTGCTGGTGAAGAAGATGGCCATACAGGATAAGGGCCTGCGCAGCTATAAGCACAATTTCTTTGAGTTGATGAATGACAGCCTGCGGCACAGGGCCATAGAGCTGGCCACGAGCAATGTGCGCAATATCAAGAGCCAACTGGATTTCCCCTCTTTCGATAACAATATACAGATGGAGAACTACCGAAAATACCTGGCGGAGTGGCACAGGAAACTAACCTTGTCCTTCGCATGTATCCTGCTGTTCCTGATCGGGGCTCCCCTGGGGGCTATCATCAGGAAGGGGGGGCTGGGTATGCCGCTGGTGATCGCGGTGGTGTTCTTCGTGATATTCCACATTACCTCGGTGATCGGGGAGAAGCTGGCCAAGGCAGGCACACTGCCGGTATGGGCGGGCATGTGGATGGCCACAGGTATGTTGTTGCCCATAGCTTTCCTGCTGATCAGGCAGGCGCGCAACGATTCGCAGGTATTCTCGAGGGAATGGTACACCCGGCGGTGGTATAGCCTGCTGAGGCTGCTGCCCTTTAAAACCGGTACGGAATAATGGGTGCGCCATACACTTCATTCAACAGGTATTTCCTGTGGCCATTTGCCCTATGGCTGCTGGCCGGCGGGGCAGCCCTGCTATTATTTGACAAGCAGGTGCTTTTTGAGGCTTTTAACGGCCACCACAGCTCAGCGGGCGATGTGTTCATGTATTATGTATCAAAGATCGGGGAGGGGCCGGTAAGCGCTATATTATTGCTCTTGCTGCTGGGTATGAAGCAGTTGCGCAACTGGTGGTATATCACAGCGGCCCTGTTGTGCAATGTATTATCGGCTTTATTGATGCAGGGTGTAAAGAATATGGTGCATGCACCCCGGCCCATGGCCTATTTTCATGATGCCGGCTGGGTGCATATATTGCCCGACTGGCCACGATTATATAATAATAGTTTTCCATCCGGGCATACCTGTGCCGGTTTTGCGCTGATGTCGTTCCTGGCATTCCTGCTGCCACCGAAGTACAGGGGCTGGGGGATATTCTTATTCATCGTAGCTTTGCTCATTGGCTATTCGCGCATGTACCTTGCCGCCCATTTTTTCCTGGATGTATATGTGGGCAGCATCCTGGGCACTGTGTTCACGATGATCATACTGGCCATAATGCGCTATACGAGCCATCATTTCTTTAAAAAACAAAATGCAGGGATAAGCGAAGAATAATGCAGAATCTCATCCGCTATAGTATCATCATTGTGCTGGGAGGCTTGTTATTCATCCCTTTCCTCGGGCAGGTGCACCTGTTTGACTGGGACGAGATCAACTTTGCGGAGTGTGCCCGGGAGATGATAGCTACCAAGGATTACCTGAGGGTGCAGATAGATTTTCAGCCGTTTTACCAAAAGCCCCCTTTGTTCATCTGGATGCAGGTGTTGTCGATGAAGCTGTTCGGGATCAATGAGTTTGCGGCACGCTTCCCGAATGCGCTAACAGGTATAGCTACCTTGTGCAGTATCTATTATGCCGGTAAGCGGGTGATCAATGAACATATGGCCGGGTGGTGGGTGCTGCTGTATGCTGCCAGCTGGCTGCCGCATTTTTACTTTAAGTCGGGGATAATAGACCCTGTGTTCAACCTCTTTATATTCCTGTCGTTCTTCCAGGTGCATTTGTTGCGCTATGCCGATCGGAAGCTGCTGCATGCTTTGCTTGGAGGGATTTTCCTGGGGCTTGCCGTATTGACCAAAGGGCCTGTGGCCATACTGGTGGCATTACTATCGTTCGTTGTATATATGATCGTGAACAAGGGACTTTGGGGCTATAAGGTAAAGCACTTGCTGCTTGTGGCTGCTACGGCTCTTGTTACCACATCGTTATGGTTCGGTGTCGAGGTCATTGCGCATGGATGGGATTTTATCCGTGAATTCATTAGTTATCAAATACGCTTGTTCAGCACGGAGGATGCGGATCACGGCGGGCCGTTCATTTATCATTTCATTGTGTTATTCTTCGGTTGCTTTCCCGCATCGATGTTCCTTTTCCAATATACCCGCAAGCGCAGCACGGATAATGAATATGCGCGTGCATTTACGCGGTGGATGTGGATATTGTTCTGGGTAGTACTGATCCTGTTCTCAATCGTGAAGACCAAGATCGTACACTATTCGTCCCTGTGTTATTTTCCGCTCACTTATCTTGCTGCCCTCCAGTTGCAGCGGCTGGGTGCCGGAGAGATAAAGCTGAAGCGGCGGGTTGTGGTGCTGGTGCTTATTACCGGTTTCCTGCTTGCCCTTGTCGTCACGGTGTTCCCGCTGGCAGGTATTTATAAAAATGCGCTCATCCCTTATATCGCCGATCCGTTTGCTGTAGGTAACCTGCAGGCCGATGTGCACTGGCATATGTCCGAGATCATGTGGGGCATATTGTATTTTGCAGGAATTGTAACGGCCCTGCTGCTTATGCGCAGGCATTTTATAAGAGGGATGGTGGTATTGTGTGTCACACAGGTGTTTATCATACAAATTGCTGTGCTACATTTCACACCGAAGATAGAGGCCTATTCGCAGCGGGCGGCCATCGAGTTCTTTAAAGGCCTTGAGGGTAAGGATGTGTATGTGCATGTATTGGGTTATAAGAGTTACGCCCAATTGTTTTATACAAAAAAAGAAAAGCCAACAAACCCGAAATCTTACGAAGAGCAGTGGCTGCTCAGCGGTGCGATAGATAAGCCTGTATATTTTATTTGTAAGGTCACCAGTGCCGACCAGTACCGTTCTGTACCGGGAATGCTTGACCTTGGCAGCAGGAACGGGTTTACCTTTTTCAAGCGCAACCCCGGATAGCGAGGTGTCGTGCAGGTATTATCGTTTTGTATGTGTTATGCGTTATTGTTGGCGACCTTTGTATGACTCTTCCAGGTTTGCTTTTAAGTTAGGATTGCCCGGATTGCACTCAAGTCCTTTCTTTCCTGCATCAACGGCATTATCCCATTGCTGCAACTGGTTGTAAGCAGCGCATATATTGTTGTACGCAAGATCGTAGCAGGGACGTAATTGCAATGCCTGCTGTGCGGCCCTGATGCAGTTTTCAAACTGCCGGGCACTATAATATTCGAGGCTTAGTGTAAGGTAGTTTTCCGGCGAGGGGTGGGCCGTGGTCCATTTGGCTATCTGTGCCAGTCGTTCATCACTTTGGGCAATAGTTATAGTAGTTCCTGCATTTAGTGCCTTTTGGTTTTGCTGCATGAGCTGGTTCATCTTTTCATGTGCGGGACTTATAGCCAGCCCTTTCTCCAATACCTGGCCAGCCTCTGTATTCCTGCCACCTTGTATGAGGTACTCTGCATAGAATGCATAGCATTCAGGGTTGCCGGGATCGAGCTCCAAAGCCTTTTTGAAGTATGGTTCTGCTGCTGCCCTGTCGCCTTGTGCGGCCTTCAGCACGCCCATGTTGACGTATACGTAAGCATAGTATGGCGAGAGGGTAATGGCTTTTTCGAAGCATTTTTCAGCTTCAGCAAAATTTCCCTTTGCCATTTGTGTGTTGCCATAATTCATCCAGGCCCTTGCATTTGCGGGGGCTTTTATCGTAGCATCTTTCCATAATGTTTCTTCCGTGTGCCATACTTCGTTTCGTTTGTATGTGCCATATGCATATGCGGTAAGTAAAAGGAAAGCAGTGACCAGTAATACAGACTTGTTCATAGGTTTTTGAATACGGGGTGTGTATCTGTCAAGCAAATTTCTCCCTGTTGCTGCAACCGCAATGAACAGGCCTAAGTATGGGAAAAATGTGCGATGATCGTTCAGCACTTCGGCAAAAGGAAAGATGCTAGAGGTGGGCGCCAGTGCAATAAAGAACCAGAGTATGCCAAATGCAACCGGCCGCCATTTTTTTTGCGCAGCAGCCAGGTATGTTATGACCAGCAGCACGATCACAAAAAGCAGCCCGTTGATCACTTTCTCATCAGTATAGGATGGTACGAGTGTCCAGTCAGTATCTACGACGAGATTAAATGGCAGCAAGAAATTATTACAATAATGAAATATAACGGCTGGTTGTGTGAAAAGATAACGCCATTTGTCGTAGCCGCCCGGCACCCATGTATCAGGTGCCATTTTGCGGGAGAAAACGAAAAGCCCGATCACTATCAAAAAAGGAATGCCAAGGGGTATAAGTAGCTTTAATGACCTTGCGGGTTTTGATATTGCCATGCGCAGAGACATTTCCTGCTCAAAGAACAGTTTATAGCAAAACAGCAATGGAACAAACATGATAGCCGGTTCTTTGACAAAGAAACCTATTATGACCGGCAACATATACAGGTAGTAAATGCGCGTATTAGGCAGTTTTATGTACAGGACAAATGCCAGAATGATGCATAATGTAGAAAAAGAATCGCCGCGCGCGATGATATAGTTAATGGTCTCGGCATTGGCAGGGTGCAGCCAGAACCATGCTGTAATAAATAAGGCAGTCCATTTGTTATATACAGAGTTTGCCGTAACAGTCAAGATGTTTAACAGCAGTATATAGAATAACAAGCCCAGCAGTATAAAGCTTGCAAAAACAGAAACATGAAAAACAAAGGGGTCGGGTGTCGTTTTACCGGACAAGTAAAAGTCGATGGCATTAAGTGTCGTCAGGCCGGGGCGGTAATCCTGGTTTGATGGCAATGAACTCATGGTGCGGCCATCGGTAAAGAATACCGGTATATTATGTATGTCGCGTATGCTTAGGTTATTGACTATAGTATGGGCATCATCGAAATGGAAGGAGTTGTTGAAGTGATTTGAGTATACAAGGGTGGTTATTAAAGCTATAATAAAGAGTATAAGGTTGGGGGCGTTTTTAGGCCTGAAGGACATGGGTATGATATGTTTATTGAATGTTGCTTATTTAACAAGTTAAACTGAAATGTTATTTATTCCAGTAATGCTTTTCCAACTCATGATAAAGATAATCAAGCTTTCGAAACTGATTGAGCAGAGCCCACAGTATAAAGAGGGTAACCATGGCGTACCAGCGCCTATGTGCATGGTCTTACAGCGGTATATGTTAAATTGACCGGTATGCCAGAAGGATACACAAGGTTTAATCAATAATTGATAAGGTGCTTTTTTCAGACAATTCAGAAGGAGGCATCAAATTGAGGAGCTTTCTATAATTATATAGTGTTTCCAATATGCGTATTTTTTGAGCAAAAATGATTTTATTATGATTTTGGGATTTTTTTACTTATTTTTGAAAAAAAAGATTAATATAGCCCAAAGTGGCTAATAAAGAGTAGTTTACAAGAACCGAAAGTGCTATCGGTAACGATTTAGTAATGGTGCTTACTGCACTCGCTTTCATTTGATTACCTTGTAAATCATTACTGCAAATTTAATAAAAAAAGGGTTAAGTCGTAGCATACTTAACCCTTTTTCCGTTTTTAAATATTCGTAAAAAACCCAGTTGAAAATAAATCTTTCCCAATATGGGGACACTATGTGATAATGATTTACATATTATTTCCAAGTTTTGGCAAATCAAAGTAGATGTTATTCTGAAACTAATAGTCCCAATATCTAAACGTCAAAACTATGGAAATCGTGTTGAACAAAATACTATCGGAAATTCAGCATCAGGAAGATAAACTGTCTTCTCAAATGATGCAAACTGCGGATGAGGCTTACCAAATGACCTTATTCCTAAAGGAAATGCTCTTTACTATAAAGATGAAAGCCTTACAAACCGGATTTAAGGATGAGCAGCAGGAAATCAATTTTTTCAAGAACATCAAACCGCAGATTTTAGGAAAACTTATTTATTACAATAAGGTATTCCGCATTGAAACTACCTGCCCCGTAAGTGCAGGGAGAATACACCAAAGTTATTTTGAAAACCAACTGAAAATTCTGAAATCCGAATACAAGGAAAGCATATCCAATGAGGATTTTTACAGGTACTATCGTGCAGGCAGAACTGACCGTGACCACAGTTATTTCAGGCTCGGAAAAATCAATTACCACGATGGTCTAAAAAGTAGTGTATTTGAAATTGACCTTAGCTTTTCTACTTATTACGATAACAAAGTTGCCCATATTATAGCCAATGAATTACTTTATACTTTCTTGCTTACCAAAATAAACCCTGAAAAAAATCCCGATACCATTTCAATAAACGGTGATGGAAACAAAGACATTTCGTGGACGAACTCGCAAAATGCACTGATAGAATTGATTTACGCCCTGTATGTTTCCAAATCTATTGCATACGGGAAAATAGGCATCAGGAAATTAGCATTGATTTTCCAAATCCTCTTCCGAACGCCCTTGAACGATATACATCATTCTTTCCACCGAATGAAAACAAGGGCAGGCTCCCGAACGGTGTTTTTAGACCAGCTCAAAATTTCCCTCGAAGAGTATATGGATAAAGACCTTTAGCAACATCAGCACGGGTGTTTGAAAGCAGTACACAAAATGTACTGCTTTTTCTTTGCCCATATATGCAATTGGCATATATGGGCAAAAGGCTACTACAAAATAACCGAAACACGCTAAAACCCTTATTAAACAAAGGGTTTTCTCATTGCAAAAAATTTGAAAAAAAGTGCCAAACCAATGGGTACGCATTGGCAGACAAACACTGCCACACTTCTGAATTTTGTACTGTGAATATTAAACAATAGTGCAATGAACATTATAACAGTTGACGAAGAAGTGTGGAAGCACCTCAACGAACGGTTGAAAGCCATTAGCGAATATATCCTCAAACTGGAAGATACAAGCTACGATAGTTTGTGGCTTAACAATCACGAAGTCTGCCAGTATCTCCACATCAGCGAAAAAACATTGTGGCGTATGCGTACCAACGGGCAGATAGCCTTTTCAAAAATGTACGGGCAGTATTACTATACGATTGGTGCTATCAAAGATATGCTCAACGCAAACGCTGTGCAGACCACCGATGAATATGTAGAGCAGCTTATGGCAAAAGGCAAAAGCTATATCAAGAAAGGCAGAAAACTGAAATCAGGTAATCATTAAAGGCGTACACGTATGAATATCGACAAAATGGAATTTGTGGCGTGGATGGAACGCATAATGGACAGGCTGGACATTCTCGGCAACCACATAGACGATTTACAAAAAAAGCGCAACAGCATAGACGGCGAAGAATTACTGGACAATCAGGATTTATTGCAAATGCTGAAAATCAGTAACCGTTCCCTGCAACGGTATCGCTCCATAGGCAAGCTGCCTTATTATACCATTAGCGGAAAACTGTATTACAAGTTGTCCGATGTACATCAGTTCATCAGGGAAAGTTTTAACCCGCCTTTGCCGAAACTGGATGCCAATAAGTGACAAATGCTGCCTTTGAGTGCCACTTAAAGCAAATCAGTGAAGGCTTCCTTTACATTCGACCGTGAATTTTTAAAATTTCATATTATGAGTGAAGAAACAACCAATAAGCAGGAAATGCCCGAACAGCTTTCGGACATATTACTCGTACTGGATAAAGAGAAAATGAAAATCCAGGCGGTAAAGAGTATCGACGAAAACGGGAAAATGGAAACCGTTGACCCCACCAAAAAAAACCAAAACCAGTTTATGCGTGTGGATAAAAGCGGCGATTTCTTTTCCAACTTCTTTTCCAATTTTTTCAGCCAGTTAAAGAACCCTACAAACTTTACTTTCTTCAAAGTGCCTGCCCCGGTTGCTGCTGAAAAAGCAGAGGAACTGCAAAAGCACGTAGATAAGCCCACTCCACAGGGCGAAAAAGTGCTGAAAGAACACGAAGTAAAAGCAGAACCCCAACCGGATAAAAAACAAGAAAATCAAAATAATATGGCAACAGCACAAACAACAACGGAAGCAAGCGAATACCGCTACAAGCCGGAGCAGATTGATTGGGACACAATGAAAAACCTCGGATTAAGCAAGGAATATCTTGAAAAAAGGAACCTGCTCGACCCTTTGTTACGAGGTTATAAAACCAATGAGCTTTTACCGATAGGTATTAACCTCGGTGGTTCTATCCTCCGCACGGATGCCCGCCTGTCTTTACAGCAAGCGGAAGACGGCAATGTTATCGTGGCAATACACGGTATCAAAAGAGAACCTAACCTCCACTTTGAGTTTTTCGGTCACAAGTTTACGGACGAAGACAAGAAAAACCTGCTCGAAACGGGTAATATGGGGCGTGTCGTCAATTTGGTAAATTCTAAAACAGGCGAACTGATGCCGTCCATTATCAGCATTGACAGGCTGACCAATGATGTGATTGCACTGCGCACGGAGTTTATCAAAATTCCCGATGAAATTAAGGGCGTAAAGCTGAATGACGAACAAAAGCAAACGCTGATGGAGGGCAAACCACTCTATTTAGAGGGTATGATTTCCACTAAGGGAACAGAGTTTTCGGCAACGGTACAATTCAATGCGGACAAACGATACGTTGAATTCCTGTTTGACAGAAGCAACACCAATCAGCAAGCGCAAACGGACCAACAGAATAACAAACAAAGCAATCAGCAAAGCCAACCGCAGGAAGTTCCAAGAACTTTCAGGGGCAAAGAACTGGATGATGAGCAGTACAACAAGTTCAAAGCCGGACAAACCATATACGTTGAACTGAAAGACAAAAAAGACCAACCGTATAAGGGTTATATCACGTTCGACAAAGATACCGGAAAGACCAATTTTGAGTTTCCCGGTCAGTACAAAGCACGGGTAGAACCTGCAGAAAATCATAAAACACAAACTGCCGTCAATTCGGAGGGTAAAACCAACGAAGCGACCAAGAACGTCCAAGAGCCTTTGAAGTCCGGGCAGCAAAGACCGAAAAACGAGAAGCAGCAGGAGCAACAGGATAACAAGCCTGCAAAATCCAAAGGCAGAAAAATGTAATACAGTATGAAAACAATCATTGCAGAAAAACCAAGCGTAGCAAGGGAAATAGCCGGACTTGTGGGAGCATCCGATAAAAAGGATGGCTACCTGACAGGTAACGGCTATTTTGTTACGTGGGCATTCGGTCATTTAATAGGACTGGGAATGCCCGAAGATTACGGCATTTCGGGATTTGATAAAGCATCCCTGCCGATATTGCCCAACCCGTTTTTATTGACCGTCCGCAAGGTCAAAAAAGACAAAGGGTACACCGCCGATACTGGCGCATTAAAGCAACTGAAAGTCATTGAGCAGCTTTTTAAGCAAAGCAACAGCATCATCGTTGCTACCGATGCAGGTCGTGAGGGCGAACTCATTTTCAGGTACATTTATGAATACCTGAAATGCAACAAACCTTTTGAACGCCTTTGGATAAGTTCGCTTACCGAAAAGGCAATAAAGCAAGGCTTCAACAACCTAAAAGACGGGGCAGCATTTGACGGACTGTATCAGGCAGCGCAAGGCAGAAGCCGTGCCGACTGGCTTGTAGGCATCAATGCTACACAGGCATTGAGCATTGCCGCAGGCAACGGTATCTATTCGCTCGGAAGAGTGCAAACGCCCACACTGGCTTTGATATGTAAACGCTACCTCGATAATAAGAATTTCACGGTAAAGAAATACTGGCAGATACAATTATCGCACAACAAAGCACAGGTTGATTTCAAAAGTATTTCCGCAATCAAATGGGACGAAAAGCAGCTTGCCGATGATACCCTTAAAGCTATTCAGCGTGGCGCAATGGCAACCGTTACTTCGGTAGAAACCAAAAGTGTTACGGAACAACCGCCCTTGCTTTTCGACCTGACTGGCTTGCAAAAGGAAGCCAATAAAAGGCTGAAATTATCTGCTGAAGCAACGCTTAATATCGCACAAAGCCTGTACGAAAAGAAGTTTATTACGTACCCACGTACCGGAAGCAAATACATTCCTGAAGATATGTGGGCAGAAATTCCAAACCTTGTGCGGGCATTGCAGAACCGTGAGGATTGCAAGCAAGCACTTACCAAAATTAAATGGGGAAGGTTCAACAAACGTATCGTGAATGACCTCCGTGTAACGGACCATCACGGTTTGTTGATTACAGATAAAGTGCCGTCGGTACTAAACGCAGACGAAAACAAGATATACAATATGATTGCGCTTCGGTTGCTCGAAGCCATATCGCAAGCCTGTGTCAAAGAAATAACCGATGTATCGTTACAGGTATTGCATTACGACTTTACGGCAAAAGGCTGTAAAATTCAGGAAGCGGGTTGGCGTTCCATCAAAGGAAGTTTTACAGACGATGGCGAAGAGCCAGAGCAGGAATTACCTGAATTGCATAAAGGCGACGAACTTGCCATAAAGGAAGCTGCCGTTTTGGAAAAGCAGATCAAACCGCCAGTGCTTTACACCGAAGCCGGGCTTTTGTCGGCTATGGAAACCGCAGGGAAAGAAATTGAGAACGAAGAAGAGCGCAAAGCCCTCAAAAATATCGGTATTGGTACTCCTGCAACAAGAGCCGCCATTATTGAAACCCTGCTTACCCGTAATTATATCCTACGGGATAAACGCTCTTTAATCCCTACCGAAAAAGGATTGCAGGTTTATGAGTTGGTCAAAGAACGCAAGATTGCGGATGTGGCAATGACCGCCGAATGGGAATTGGCATTGCAGAAAATCGAGAATAACGAAGCAGATGCCGGAACGTTCCAAAAGGAAATGGAAACCTATGCCAAATCCATTACCGATGAATTGTTGCAAACTTCTATTGCAAGTACCAATCAGCCGAAACTGACCTGCCCGAAATGTAAAAGTCAGCAACTCGTCATTCGTGATAAAATTGTGAAATGCCCTGATGAGGCTTGTAACTGGGTACAGTTCCGCACCGTCTGCGGTGTGCGAATCAGTATCGAAAACATAACAAGCCTTGTCAATAAAGGCAAAACTTCCTTAATCAAAGGGATGACAAGCAAAGCCGGAAAGAAATTCGATGCTTACATCATTCTGAAAGAAAACGCTGAAAGTTCCTTTGAGTTTGAGAAAAACAAAAGCAGTAAACGCAATGGAAAATAAACCGTCAATCGTACCCAAAAAAATCAGGAACCTGATTTATACCATTCGGGGCAAACAGGTAATGTTGGATAGCGACCTCGCCGCCTTATATCAGGTGGAAACAAAGAACCTGAACAAAGCCGTAAAAAGAAATATTGAGCGTTTTCCTGTATCATTCTGCTTTCAACTGACCGAAGAGGAAGTTGAAAACTTGAGGTTCCAAATTGGAACCTCAAGTTTAAATTACGGCGGCAGACGTTATTTGCCCTATGTTTTTACCGAACAAGGCGTTGCAATGGCATCTGCCATACTCCGTTCAGATATAGCCGTTAAAATGAGTGTGGAAATAATGGAAGCCTTTGTAGAAATGCGGCGTATGCTCATTAGCAACGCTTCTTTGTTTCATCGTTTGGATAATATCGAATTAAAGCAACTGGAAGCCGACCAAAAATTTGAAGAGATTTTTAAGGCTTTGGAAAGCGACAAGCTGCACAGCGAAAAAGGCATTTTCTACAACGGGCAGGTATTTGATGCCTACACCTTTGTTTCCGATATTATCCGAAGTGCCGTAAGCTCAATTATCCTGCTTGATAATTACGTGGATGATACGGTGCTTATTTTACTGGGTAAGCGTAAAAACAATGTAACCGCTACAATCCTTACCAAAAGCATCAGCAATCAGTTACGGTTAGACTTACAACGCTACAATAGCCAATATCCTCCAGTAACTATTGAGGTTTTCTCCGATGCCCACGACCGATTTTTGATTATTGATAATGCAGAACTCTACCATATAGGAGCATCACTCAAAGACCTGGGCAAAAAATGGTTTGCGTTTTCAAGAATGGATATTGAAGTCGGCAGGATGCTCCAAATCTTAAATAATGAATAAAAAACCTCTGATAATTCGGAGGTTTTTCGCTAAATAGGTTATACTCACAAATTTAGACAAGTAGCTTTCTAAAGTAAATTATTAAGCTTCTCTTATTTACAACAGCTATTTCCTGCTTGTATTGGCGGGCATTTTACAGTACCATAACTGCAATACACACAACAATCCCCCTGTAATGGTTTTAATCTTGTTTTGCAATTTTCACATTCATAAAAATACTGGCAAGCATCTGTTGGCATTGTTTCCTCTTTTTTGTGTCCACAGTTTGGGCAAGTTATTATTGATTTTAATTTAATTTCCATTATGATATAACTTTACTTTTTAGTGATTTATAACCTGTCGAATTGATAGCTTTTTCGATTTCGGCAATACTTGTTTGCTTGTTGTCAAACTTAACAATAGCGTTGCCTTTCTCATAGGAAACGACAACTTCGATAATTCCTTTTAGTTTGCTAATCTCTGTTTTAATATGATGTTCACAACCTGAACAAGTCATCCCTTTGATTGTAAACTCAACTTTCTGGATTTTGGAAGTTTGGGTAATAATTGCTTTACTTTCGGTCTTTGGAAAAAAGATGTGGGCATAAAGGGGAAATGACAAAAGTAAAGCCGCCATAACAGTAATAATTCCTAAAAATGATTTTGTTTGCATAAAATTCGGTTTTTCATTTATTTCACATTCACAGTCAATTTGCTTTTTGGGTTTCAACTTTTGAAACCAAGCAAAACCAAGCACTAAAATTGTCAAGCCAATAAAATATGGTCGGAAAGGTTCGAGCCAAGAAAAGGTTGAAGCAATCCCGCTTGTCCCTGCTATTAGAGCTAAAACAGGCGTAATGCAACATAATGACGCAGCAATTGCTGTAAAAAGTCCAGTGCCGATTAGTTTGTTGTCCGTTTTCATATAGTTTATAAAATTTTATTATCATCAAGTATTTCAAAAAATGGGGTCAACATTTTTTCATACTCTTTTGTCAATGAATAAAAAATAGTTTGTGCTTTTCTTTCCGTTTCAATTAGTCTACGGTCTTTGAGTTTTCGCAAGTGCTGAGAAATTGCTGAAATTGTCATACCAAGAATATCGCTTAAATCACAAACACAAAGTCGTTTTTCTTCATAAAGAAGAAACAGAATTTTCAACCTTACATTGTTTCCCGCCAATTCAAGTCCGTTAGACAAATAGTCAAACGAACCGTGGAGTTCTGAAACTCGTTCTTTACAGCGATTAATTTGTTTAATGTCTGCCTTTTGTCTTATGCACGAAGTATTATCCATAGTGCAAATATAGTAAATTTGCTTATTTAAGCAATTACTTAAATATAAAAAATGAAAAACAACTCTATCTGACTGTTTGTTTCTACTCTATATTTTCGTAAAAGGTTAGCAAACTTCCGTGTAAGTCTAATGTTGAAAATTCTCTTGTCCCGTAGTAGGTGACTTCTATTTCGGTTTCTTCATTATGTAGTACCTTTTTTTCCTTTAGCTCTTTATACAGTTCGTCAATGCTTTATACTTCAATTCTACAACTGTGTGTACCTGCCAAAAAACTTTCTGTTCCGCTACTAATCGGTTTGAGAAATAAAAAAATATTTTTCCATTTCCAGTTATTATTACAAGAAGCCCATAAATGCAATTCTATACCATCCCTAATTAATATTGCAAAAGTTGTTTCCTTATGTCGGCAATCAAAACCAAATTGGGCTTTGTAAAACATAACTGCTTTATCAATATTTCGAACAGGAAATACGGGTATAGTCTTTATTAGTCGTATCATAGTCGTGATATTATTTTAATTATTGAACCCTGTTTTTTTTAGCATATTGGTTGAAATCCTATTGCCGTTTCATAACTTCTGTTTCCTGTTTTTAACTGTAATATTTCTTCTTTAACCAAAGACTTGCACGTACTAATAGTATCAATACAGGCACTTCCACAAGTGGGCCGATTACGCCCACAAATGCCTGTGGGGAATGAATACCAAAAACTGCTATCGCTACTGCTATTGCCAATTCAAAGTTGTTTCCTGTGGCTGTAAATGCGATTGAGGCGTTTTTGTCGTAAGGAACTTTTAGGGATTTATTGATAAAGAAGCTGACGAAAAACATTAACACGAAATAGATGATTAACGGTATGGCTACTTTTACCACATCCATTGGTAGTTCTAATATTTTATCGCCTTTCAGACTGAACATTAATACGATTGTAAACAATAAAGCATATAATGTAATGGGCGATATTTTGGGTACAAATTTTCGGTTATACCATTCTATGCCTTTTGATTTGATAAGGAAGTAACGGCTTAGAAAACCTGCTAAGAAAGGAATACCTAAGTATATCAATACGCTTTCTGTAACATCTTTCATTGATACGCTTACATTGAAATTGGCTAATCCTAATTTTGCAGGTAATACGTTGATGAATAGCCAAACTAAAAAACTGTAACTTATTATCTGAAAGATACTGTTTAATGCAACTAACATAGCTGTATATTCTCTGTTTGCCTTAGCTAAATCGCTCCATACAATTACCATTGCGATACATCTTGCCAAACCTATCAGTATCAAGCCTGTCATATAATCGGGTTCATTGCGTAAAAACAAAACAGCTAATCCGAACATCAATACTGTACCGATAACCCAATTGAGCAATAAGGATATGCCAATTACTTTTTTATCCTTAAACGCTTGCGGCAATAATGAATAATCCACTTTTGCCAATGGCGGGTACATCATCAGTATCAGACCTATTGCCAACGGAATATTTGTAGTGCCTACGGATAGGTTATCTGTAATTTTTGAGATACCCGGAAAGAAATGTCCCAATCCTATACCTACTGCCATTGCAAGGAATATCCATAAGGTAAGGTAACGGTCAAGAAATTTTAGTTTTGGTTGCATAGCTTGGCTAATTTGTAAGTTCTTTATATTGGTTTGATGTCAATAAATTTTCTAATTCTGTAATGTCTTTGATTTCAATTTTTATCAGCCAACCGTCTTTATAAGGATTGTCATTTATGAGTGTGGGCACTTTCAATAGCAGTTCGTTCGTTTCAACGATTTTACCCGATACAGGCATAAATAAATCACTGACCGTTTTAACCGCTTCAACAGAGCCGAATACTTCGTCCTGCCGAAAACTATATCCAACATTGGGTAAATCTGCATATACGATTTCGCCTAATTCGCTTTGTGCAAATTCGGTAATGCCTATTGTACCTGTGTTGTCCTGTACGCTTATCCACGTATGTTCTTTTGAATACTTTCTATCGGTTGGAAATTCCATCTTTATAAATTCTTTGATTAGTAACCTCTCCTTAAATTCTCTGCGTATTCGTTTGGTAAAATGCTTTCCTCTACTGCTTTTGCTGCCCTTTCAATATCATAATCAAAGCGTATAAATTCTACACTGATACTGTCTTTATCCAATACTGAACTATCTTCATTGATTGTAAGCATTACATAACCACCTCTTACATCGCTGTCTTTCGGTTTACCTACCGAACCTATATTTATGGCGTGTCTGAAATGATTTTGTCCGTCAATACCAGAATTTAAAATACGGTGGTATGGCTTGTGTGTATGCCCGAAACACATAATGTCTGCATCAGCTTGTTCCATTATCCTAAGCATACTTTTTTCTTCCCTATCCTCAAATAAGTATTCGTTTATTTTTCTTGGACTTCCGTGTACTAATAATAAATTGAGTTTGTCCTCGTTCAACTGAAATTCTACTTTGATGTGTGCCGGAAGTGTACGCAAATAGGCTCTTTCTTCGTCTTTCATAATAGAGTTGGTAAATGAAATAGATATGCTGCCGTTGTCCTTTTCGGGTTCGGTTTTGTACGCACATCCGCAATCGTTACTCATACGCCCAATGCCAAAATCATAATTTCCTGCAATGGTTGGTATTTTCCTTTTACGGATTTCATTTACTACTTCGTTTGCCCAAATGTTATAGCCTACCAAATCGCCTAAGCAATAAATACTGTCGGGGTTTCTTTTTTCTACATCTCCAAAAAATGCTTCTAAGGCAGGTAGATTGGCGTGAATGTCACTGAATAATGCAATTTTCATTTTTATTGATTTTTATATGATAGTTTAGTTTAACAACATCCCGAATTAGGAGTACAGCAAGCATTATCTTTTAATTCTGCCAAGTTTACTTTTTGTTTTTCCGCAGGAATGCCGCAGGCATCACTTGCCAGGCAAGCGGTTTGTTTGTTCTTTAGAACAAAATGATTTCCGTTAAAATCTAAATCATACTTACCAATCGTTTCGCTTTGATATTCTACTTCTATCTCGGCATCTTCAATACCTAATTTTTCTTCAGATAGTTTAATGATGTTTAATAGTTTGGTTGGTTTTAGCCTATGTTCAAAATCATTAGCATTCCACAATTGGAAATTGACAACTTTTTCATTTCTGATGGCTCCGCCGCAATCAATGAAGTGTTTTGTAATAACGCCTACCTCTGTAACGTGAAAATGTTCTGGTACAAATGTTCCGTTCTCTAATTGAAATTCAACATTATCTAATGTTGGTAAGATTTCCTTGATGTTTGATAGTTTCATTGTTTTTTATTTAATTGTTATATTGCTTTATTACGATATATGTGTTTAAAAAAATGCTTAACAACATTTATCAACCCCTACATTATCTACAAAGAACATATTGAGTTCATTTTTTAGCTTTTCCCAAACATTTTCTTCAATACAGTAGCATACACTGGTTCCCTCGATACTTCCTTTGATGATGCCAATGCTTTTCAGTTCTTTTAAATGTTGTGAAATCGTAGCCTGTGCCAATCCTAATTCCTCAACTAAGTCATTACAAATGCAAGCATTCTGTTTGATGATGTATTGCAGGATAGCTATACGGGCAGGATGAGCCAATGCCTTTAAAGAGGTTGCCAAGCTGTTTTGCTGTTCTGTAAATATTTCTGTTTTTGTTACGCCCATCTTATTTGTAATAATATATCGCAATATTACGATAAATATTTAAACCACAAAAGTAGTTTGTGAAAAAACATAT
>Ga0209935_1000795_pt1 | contig 64724 bp, 66 predicted proteins | sample ThiBio_1000_plan_2_FD_183958 | JGI IMG/M metagenome (GOLD analysis project Ga0209935, IMG submission 183958) | Wastewater bioreactor microbial communities from Cape Town, South Africa - Thiocy_cont_1000_plan (SPAdes) | ecosystem: Engineered > Bioreactor > Thiocyanate-remediating >... | reverse complement strand
TAAAACGAGCAGTTAAAAGTGCAGCAGTTAGTTCAATAACGGCTGCAGCATTTGAAGGTGCTCAAGGTGGAATATATAAATTAAATGGCGGTAAAGATCAAGTTTTACTTGATAAAGCAAATGAGCAAATGATTAAAGACAAAGTACCAACAAATGAACAAAGTGAAGTACTTGATTCGTATAATGACTTAAAGAAATTATCTCCATCAGCAGTCAGTAGTGAAATGGAAAAACCTGCAGTGAGAAATGATTTATTAAGTAAACGAAGTAGAAATCAAGCGGAAATAAATGAGGTCAAGACAAAAATTAAACAAACATCTGAATTTTTAAAAACAGCATCTCGTGATAATCAAGTAGATATATCAACTCTTGAAGTTCAACAAAATCAACTAGAGCAATTAAAAGTTCAAGAAAAACAATTGTATATTGAACAAAAAAGAATCGATACAGATCTTGAAAAACAAAAACAGTCGTTTCTGAATGATCGAAATGCACATGTACTTATTCGGGATAGATCTCAACAAATAGCTAGTGATATCAGTCCACCAAGCGCAGATAAACGAGGTGCAAAACGAGCAGTTTTTGATTACGATGTTAATCCTGATAAAAATCGTCTCGATTACAGCTTTGCCGGTTATACAGACGATCATCAGTATCAGCGTATACCAGATCATGGCCTATCAGATTATAGTAATTATCATCAAAGACAGGTTGATCATTTGGAGCAAATTCAACAAGGAAATAATTTAATGGTTCAAGAACTATGCAACAAAGACGAAGATGAAGAACGTTAAATATGTTTCGTTTTACTAGCTGCTCTAAACAGTATGACAATTTTCTATAAATTTATAAATAAAGAAAAAATAGAAATAAAATATTTCGATATCGATTTAATACTTTTATAATTTTAAATCCAAAATAAACACCCTCACTCTCAAAAATAAAAATTAGTTTTTCAATAAACGAAACATTCCATTTGCTTTAATAACTGTTCGATAAACATACAGTTCTTGCTGAGTCAAATTACTCTGATTGATATCTGTCAATAAACTTAGCGAATGTTTCGATAACCGTAAATGATGTGATGGATCACGAAGTGAAATATGTAGACATTTGTTAAGCACATGTTGACAATCGAATGAAACATATTGTTTGAATGAATAAGTTTCATAATGATTGATTGAGAGAATAATTGCCGTAGCATATTCAAAGATTCCATCGATGTACCACGATGGATAGTTGAGATAAGTTAAATGATGTAGTCGTTCGGAATTTGTGAATTCTTCTTTGATTAACCAAACAGCTATGAGAACGACTTGTTGAGCTAATTTCGTTAGAAGGTTCAATCGACCAAACCAACTAATGGTGATCGAATTCGGATTGATATCCGTATTAAAAAATTGTCCAATTCGTTTCAAACGATTTAATGTATATTGATCATAGGGTATTGTTTGTCCGAGTGTGAGTGAAGATGTTTGTTGGTAGAACGAATATTTCGGCATAAGAAATGAATCGAGATCAATTCGAAAGATGAAATGATAATTTCTCAAATAATTTCGATATTCATCATGAATGAGTAATAACAGTGATGAAAGACGTGTCTGTTGCCAATAGAATAATCGAGCTAATTCAAGATTGAAATTCAATGAAAATCTTGAAATGTATTGATAATGTCGAGAGAGAATCGATTGAATAAGTGTTTGACATGGATAGAGAATTAATTTATTCTTTGTTTTCGTTGTTGAATTTCGAAGTCTGAGAAATTCAATCGGAATATCCGTTGATGAAATGAAAACAATGAGATCATTTCGAATCTGTTCATTGTCTTGTAATTGTTTCCACGATGAATACAACCAAAGAAATTGTTGAAAATAAATATAATGATGAGAATAATCATAGAAAACGACGATACCATGACGAAGAATTGAATTCGAATTTTTATTTATCGGATAGTTGAATTTCAGTGGAGTTTGAAGTTCATTTTTAACTGTGAATAAAATCATTGATGAATTTAAATATTCAACTTGATCATTAAAAAGTCGATTGATAATCAATTGTGCTGATTGAGTTGTTGATTCTTCTGTTGGTATCGTTCGTTGACTTTGTCCATATTGAAAACTCAATAGAAATATGCAAATATAAGCAGTTATAATCGATATCCATTTCAAACAAAATCGACGTCTATTTAACATGTTCGTTGTCGAGCATAGAAACTAATAACTTCAAATTCTCAATTTTATTTCTCTCTGCGGGAAGTCAATTTCGATCTATACGCGTACGTATTCGAACGACACCATCGTTTTGATTATTTGATAGGCGAAACATAATCGAACAGATAAAACAAAACTAGTAATCCGTTTCTCATCATCGATGAATTTCATCGAACTACAAACAAATCGAAATACAATTATTCGAGGTGTTTTTATTCGTTCATCGAATTGCAATTCGAAGACAGTTGTTGTTTGCATTCCGGGTTTCGAATGTGTGGCAACAACAGCACCGAAATTCATTCGATTTACCAATGAACTTCTATCGTTACCATCGAATTCAATCGCAGGTGTCGTTCGATATGATCCAACGGGAATCGGTCTGTCCGACGGTGAATATCATCGAACAACGATCGACACTCTCGTCGATGATTTAACTACGATTATGAATTATTTGTTGGTTAATTATGAAAAATTCAGCTTTATTACGCATAGTTTAGGCATTTGTGTGTTAATTGAATATTTGAAATTGAATAAACAAAAGATTGAAATTAATAAAATGATTCTACTCGCACCGGCGTTGAATCAATGTGAACTCCATCGATATTGGTTTATGCAACAAAAGCAATCGAATCTCACTTGGGAAATATTTAAAAACAATTTTCAAGAATCGAATTTTGTCGAATATTTAAACAATCACTCATCTGATCAGTTAAAACCATGTCGAGCATATGAAATCACTTATGAATTCGTTCGTATCTGTTCAACAAAAGATTATTCATTTGCATTGGCTGATTATCAAAATCAAATTCTACATATTCATGCCAATGCCGATCCAGTTGTGCCTATTGAAAGTGTCAAAGATCGATTTATTCACAATCGAATCTTCTCATCAACAGATCATGATTTAGAAGAACCGAAAATTCTCTTTGAATGGACAAAACAAGCTTCGAAATTTATTTACGAAACATTTTGATGCGATATTCTCGAATCGAGTCTCAATAAACTTGAATGTTCTTCCTGAATTTCAGTTGCATTCGTTGTCGACGAAAGTCTTTTCGCTGAGAGTTTGGCAAATTGTTTCACTTTGGGTAGCATATCTCGTAGAATCTGTGTTATACGTTCGAATGTCGGTCGATGTTCGGCATTTTTCATCCAGCAATCATTCATCAATTGACTATATTCCGGCATCACAATTTTCATAGTTTCTTCGAATGATGGCAAACGATAACCGTCGACAATCAGTCGGCTCACTTCCGCTTCGTCTTTAATCTCCGCATACGGTTGTTCTAACTGAACTTGCTCCCAAAGACAAACACCGAACGAATAAACATCACAAGTCCAATTGAACACCGATGGATCCGATGGATTGGCGAGGATCTCCGGCGACGACCAACGTATCGACACCGGCAATGCCGAATGACTTAATTTACATAGACATCGTTCACTATCACAAGCTTCTCGCAATGGCTGAAGAACTGAAATCAACCCGTAATCACAAACATGCGCACGGAGATCAACACCGATTAGAATATTCGAAGATTTCAAATTTCGATGAAGAATCTTCGATTGATGTAGATAGGCGAGTGCGTCAGCTGTGTTCAAACACCAGGATAATCGCAATGACCAATCGACTTTCGTTGGATATCGACGAATGAATTGAATAATCGTTCCGTGTTCGTTGTACGACAAAATGATACGCGGATAAATATCGATGTCGAAGCAAATTCCGATGATAGCCGTGAGATTTTTATGACGAACTTGACTGAGAATGCCGATTTCAGTTTCGAGATAGGTTTTATTTTGAACAGAGAATTTATCTGGATGGACGCCGATGCGTAGAGTTTTGATGGCAATTGGTTTTTCATTCCATCGACCTTCGCAGACTTCGCCACCTAGCTCGCCAACACCCAATCTAAAATTTTCAACAAATGAGACGATCGTCGTTTTTTTCCCTTCTCTCACCGTTTGATGATTTTAAAATCTTGAGAGGAAATAATGGAATTTTCAAGTACGGGAACAATCGAACGACTTCTCGAACGTTTACTGTATCCACCACTGCGACTGCTCGGCTCGCCATGAGAATTTTTCAGAACTTGAGATGGTTCCAATGTTTGGATATTGATATTCGCTATTCAAACGAACAAATCATTTTCAAATTATTATTTTTTTTCTTCTTGTTCATATTACTCTCAAGAGCACCGTAGTTATTCCTTTCAGGATAATGTCTTCGACATTGAAAAAATATCCAAACAGCTGTTCCAATAATAAATAAAATCACAAATAGAAGCACGAGCAAAAGTGCACTTGGAAATGTATTTCCTTTGTTGTTTTTAAAAGAAAACAAGAAATCATTTAGTTCTAGAATTGTTAATTTTCTTTTTTTCTCTCCAATTACCTCCGCAAACATACGAACAACAACATCGATGCGTCAGTGAAAACACCTACGTATTCAAAATACAAAAGAATACACACGCAAACCAATTTAATTCTCCTACTGGCGATTGATTTTGTTGATACTTAACAAACTTAAATTGTGCTCGATGAACACGACGATGGCATTCACATCGTACGAACATCGTTTTATTTGCATAAGATCTTTCAAAAAAACAAAACAAAACAAATCCTTTCGAAATCCTAGTTGTTTTTTTTACTTCGCTCCCTTGTATCGAATAGTCAACGTTGAAGCATTACGTACGACCGACGAGTGCATTCGAATAGCATTTGTATAGTAACGTTCCGATGACGTATTCGGCGATTGGACTTGACAACCTAAGACATTGTGGCATTGTTCACCTTGAACGGAATATGGATCACGGCCGAGTGGAAGATTGAATGGTTTACATGGATTAAAATAATAAAGTGAATTATTCAGTGAAAATCTGTAAAATAAAACAAAAAACGAGAACGATGATAAATCGAAAATGATTCGGTTTTATCTCACGCTAAAACTTGATTTCGAATATCACGTAAATCGATTCTTTTACTTAATCGATCGTTAGATGTGTATTCATGCCAAAGGCAATTCGTTGTTGTCGATGACCAACTATCAGTTGAAATCAATTGTACAATTGAAAATAAATATATAAGATTAAGATATATCATGAAAACGAACTACAAGAAATTTTTTGTCGATTAGAAATTGATGATCAATGAAGTAAATGTCAATGACATTTAAAGTTTTTTCTTCTTCTTCTTCTTTTCTATTTCTTTTTTTCGTTCTTATTTTTTCTTTTTTCTCGTCATAACGAAGCAGGTGCAAGAATGGGTAGAAAAAGAAAGTTTGCTTTCTAGGAAGGTTATGCATGCCATTGAATATATATACAGAAAAGAAGAAAAGAACGAAGAAGAGTTATTCGTCGATATGATGATGATGATTTATCTATTTACCAGCGAGGCATTTCTTCTCCTTTTTTGTACATACCCTGCAGAGAAATTGATATCTATCGCGATCGATTATTAAATATTTATTTTAAAAAAACTGCAAAAAAATAACTGATGAACGGAAAACGACTGTTTTTATGTACTATTCTCTGTGGTGTATATATATATCTTGAAAGTTAAATATTTAAAAATGAATGTTTAGCGACATCTATATGTTGAGTTAATTTGCACAAAAAAATCGTTGATTTCATCGGTTTATTCGAATAAATATATTTAAAATATTTCTTAAAATTTACGAGAATAGTTCAACATCAAAATAGAGTTTATTTCTCATTCACAATGGCCTTGATTTCTCAATTGGTTGTTATATAAAATACCTCTAATTGTTTCGCTAAAAAAATCTCTCTCGCGTTTTTTTCCTTCTCTTTCTGTTCGGTCAAGACTATTGTTTATGTACTTCTCTCTCTCTCTCTCTCTTGCTTATTCGTCAAATCAGTAAAAACAAGAGCCAAATAAAAAATCAACATTAATTTCTCAAACGACACACATACATATGCCTCAAATAACAATAACAACAACAACAACACAAATGACATTCGAAAATCAATGATTGATTATGAATAACGATTTAAATAACAACAAAAGTCTTTTCGACGAAACAATTCTCAATGATCCCGATGATGACGACAGCGATCAACATATCAAAACGAAAATCATCAAATGTAAAACCAATAATCAACAAATACAACCGAATTCGTACAACATATTGACAAGTAACGGTTCGACCACTCAACGTTCCAACGATAATCCAACTGAACACACGTCATTGAAACTACATATTCGTGTTTGTTCACCATCGGCAACCGACACACCAACGTCGATTCACGACTCAACTGAACATCACCAACTACCAACGAAGATAATTTCACGAAAATTCTTCAATTCAAACGAACTAACTCATTCAAAACAACAACAACAACAACAACAACAACCACGTCGGTTTACCTCGACACGACGTACCTCGTTGATCGAAACTGATTCGTCATCTATCTACGATCTTCCAAAAACTCAACGAACAACAACGATCTCCGACGAGAATAATCTGAAAAAAGTCAATGATAACAAACGCAAATTCACACACGAATCACAAGAAAAGAAACGTTCGAAACTACCGACGAATCGAACATCGAAACAACCGGCTGCCGTTCAAACTCGTTCGTCGACTCGTTTGAAGCAAAAACAAACTCCGACTTCATCGAAACGAACAAAACGTCAGCCGAGCACCGAACTTCTCACCAGTCAAACCTCGACCGACGATCTGCCCGTCGGCGAATACCAAAATCGCCTTTCCCTACCGACGAAACGACTCGAAAACGCTGCCTGTCAAACAACCGATGACATCATCGAAATCTTTCACCAATCGAATCAAACCGATCGGTTGATCAAATCAGATAAATCGACGTACACAGACTTTCTCGATCAGCCTCTCTGCGAAAATAGTACTCAAACAACGCGAAAAGACGAACAAGAAACTCAAACAACAGATCTTAACTGTCCACACGATTCTCAAGTCTATTTTTATCAACTAAAAGATAATCAAACTCAATGTGAAGAGTTCTCCGACGAGTATTCGTCGTCGCCGTTGCCGACATCGGTTTCACCGGCGCAATTCTTCGATCAACAACAGACTTTGTCGTCGCCCTACATGGATTTTTCGTTGACGAATAACAATCACGATCGTTTGCAGATCTTTCAAAATCTAATTCACACCGAAGAACATCCGAATGGCGGCGCGAGTCTCATTCGAACGTATTACAATGAATTTCTGCATCTATCCAACGAAAACGCTTCGTTATTCGTCAATTATTTCTTCAATCTCGTCTACGGCGAGATGAATCAACGCGCCAAGTACTCGATCGGTGTTCTACATGACGGTGCTCGATATCTGCCTGATCTAGTCGATTATTTCAGTTTGACCTATCCGAAAATGATCGTTAAAACCTCGAATCTACTCAATTCGAAGGAAGTTCTCACGACGACAATGGGCGAATACCGAAATCATCTCGTGCAAACCTATTGCAACGGAACGTTTCGGTACGGACCGTTGTTGAGCATTTCCTTAGTAGGCAAAGTAACAGGCAAAGAAGAGTGTGGAGATTATTTTCCGACGTTCATCGATAAATTAGAAGAGAATCCGTTTTTGCAATGTGTGATGCCGTGGGGACCGTACTCGTCGGTGCAGATGAAGACACGGACGGACTCGGACGATGGACCGATTCTTTGGGTTCGACCGGGCGAACAATATGTGCCCACTGGCGAACACAAAAGTTGCCATCCGAAGAAACGACTGGCGAATGAATTGAGGAATTTGACGTTTACAGGTCGAGGTAGTGAACCTCGAGAAGTGCTCGTGGAAGATCGAACGAAACCACATAGTGATCATTGTGATGCCGATGGAATTGAGACAACGGCTGCTGTTGGGATTCTCAAGGCGGTTCATTGTGGAACACCGTGAGTTGAGATTAGGCTTTTTTGTTGATCGATTGACGAACTTATTTTTGAAGTGCGACGATCAATCGAATGGTGAAAGATGTTGTTTGTTTTCATGCTGAAGATTTCGAGAAAGTTGTCGACAAGCTAAAAATCGATCTCTACGAACCACCGGCTTCTCAAGTAAACTCATTTTCACAACATTCTCATTTCAAAATCTTCTCGAAAACTAGTGTTTACAATGGTGTGATGAAGGCAAACTAAATCAACTACGTCGTGATGGGATTCGTTACGTTCGATTGTCTTTATACGATAATGTAAAATCCATTTTCAAACGTATCATTGTTGACTTTCTCTCTCTCTAGGATATTTATTTTATTCCTCGAAATGTTGTTCATCAATTTCGTACATTATCCGCAGTCACATCTATTGCTTGGCATGTGCGATTAAAGAACTATTATCCAACGGAATCAGTCGATGATGACTACGCTCCTGTTTACAGTCCGATATCTGATACATAAATAGACGGATATTTATTTTTCATAAACAAAAACACTTTGTTTTGTTTTCTCCTCTTGATTTTGAACAGTTTCGTCGTTCGTTTGCACACATAAAACAACAATCTCATATTCGGTCTTTTTTTTTTCGTTTTTCTCTGTCTTAACTGATGTGTAAATAAATTTTCTTGAATAAAAGCCGAAACATTGTCGCAATTGATTTTCCTTTTCTCTTTTGTTTTTTCTTCTTCTTTGTTTGTTTTTTAAATTCAAATTGTTCTGTTGATTTGAACAATAAAACCAATACTTTGTGTGCATGTGTGTGTGTTTCGTTCTATTGTCTGCTTGCAAAAAAACAAACAAATCTATTGATTTTCTATAAATTTGACAAATTTGTTGGTTCACTTTTCTATTTTAGATTCGAAAATGCCTACTCAGGGACAAAAATCAATTTCATTGAAGTAAAAATGAGGCAAAAAACGAAAGAAAAACGTTCGAATTTCTTGTTTAGAATGGATGTCGAAAGTGTAATAAGACCTTTCGTTGAAGAACGACAGTATTTACGTATGTCTGTTCGTATTGAATCGAACTCGAGTTTGACGTTGAATTTTGTTTAGAACAACTTCGTAAATCATCCACAATCGAACCTATTTTGTTACATTTATTTGATCTACTCAAACCCGATGATTATTCTCGATTATTTTCTTCTCTTAATCGTGATAGAATCGATCGAAAATGGTTGGAAATCTTTAGTAAATTCTGCATGCAACGATATCTCGAATTTGACGAATGTTTTTTTCACGAAAAACTCTTCTCAACCAATCGAATTCGATCGGAATCGAATTCCAAATCGATTCTTGAGAATTACACCAACTATCTCATTGAATATTTTCAAAAAACATTCTCAATGAAATATTTCCAAGCGATTATCAAAGAATTCGAATATTTAAATCAACTTAAAATCGATCAAATCACCAAACAATTAAATGAAAATAATCAACTCATACAAAAGTTATTTCTTCTCTTTCACACTGATGATTCAGTTATACATTTGAGTTCGAAACCAGCTGAAATCACTTATGTCAATTACAAAGCTCAGCATATGATCTATCTCAAAACGCCAATTCTCATTGCGAATTCATCGCGAAAAGGTTTCACGAATAAATTCATCGCCGATTTGATTCACACGAAATCAACGGAGATTATCGATGAATCCACTGGACAGATTTGTGTGCTTGCAACTAAAGACATTTACTTTGTAAAAACATGCGAAGCGAATGTGATTCTACCGTTGAAACTTCGCGTTTTGATCGTCGATCGTCAAACGAACGAATATCAATGCGGAATCATCGGAGAAGAAGCTGGAAAACATAATAATTTTCGACATTTAGTTTTCTTTGTCAATCATCCATCGATATTAATCTCAGCGAATTATTATTCACCGTCAGATATTCATATTTGTTTCGATCAAAATCTTCCCTATGAAAATGAATTTCTCAAAAATTACTTTCGTTCCTATCCCGAACGATTCATGTTACGCGTTAAAGAACAATCGATCATTAAAATTCGTCAGAATGACGTCGTTCAATCAGCATTTGTCAAACAAATCGATTGTTCAATGATGTTAATCGAATATCTTCAATCGAAACAACAACAATGGATCTACCGAGGTTCGCCATCGATCGAACAAATGAATAACTATTATTCTAGTCAAAATAAATCAATACATCATTCGGCACGACAACATCTTTCGGCGAAGAAAACCAATGCGCCGGAAATTATCTGTTTAAATGATCAAACGAAAACGAAACTATCTCGAACTTTAGACGAACAATTTTCATCGTTTAAACGAATGAAATTACCCGATGAAAACTATCAAATTGTGAAAACAATGCCAACACGTACGAATCATAATAATTTAATAATCAATTCGTTATTTCTTCAATTTGCCGAACATTTTCTCTTCTATCAATCGCGTGATTATCAACCGCATATTTGTTCGAATCGGTGCGTTAGTCTCGCTGAAAAAGCTCTCAAAGATCTACCGAAAAGTATCAATCCATTTCTCAAGCCCATTGCTTGTCAATGGACAATACTCGAAACACTTCGAATAAAAAAAGCTCGTGATATTCGAGTAAAATACACTCGACCGATACTTATCTATTGTACACCGTGTGGAAAGAAACTAACAAATGAAACGCAAATCGATCAATATCTTTATCAGACACGATCGAAATTAACTATTGAATTGTTTGTTTTCGATAGTTTAATCAATATTCGACAATCGTATTCGACTGAAGGCAAAATTCTTAGTTTTGACATTTCGAATGGTCAGGAGAACGTGCCGATTATGAGCGTCAATGAAGTCGATGACGATCAACCAAATCCATTTACCTATCGAGTCGAACGAACGCCTGTCGAAGGTGTCAACATGACCTTAAACGAACCGACAATGACATGCTGTTCGTGTACCGACGGGTGTCGAAATCGTATTAAATGTGCTTGCTGGTTGAAAACATTGAAATACGCTGAATTAATCGGTGATGATCGTGTCAAAAGTATGCGTGATAAACATCAGAGTGATGCCGATATTCTCTATCAACTTGGTTATGGTTACCGACGTTTGCATAAGAACGTTCCCGGTGGTATTTATGAGTGTAATAGTCGATGTTCGTGTCATAAGGAAACATGTTCGAATCGAGTTGTGCAAAATGGGATCATTGCTCAGTTGCAGTTGTTTAAAACGGTGGGACGAGGCTGGGGCGTTCGAACATTACATGATCTTCCGTTGGGAACGTTTGTGAGCGTTTATTCGGGAGAAATATTTACGAGTGAACAAGCCGATGAACGAGGAAAACTCATCGGAGATGAATATCAAGCTGATTTGGATTTTTTTGAGGTAAATTTTGGAAGAGAAAAGGTTTTGTTCTTAAGGATTTGTTTTTTTCTCGTTCGAATTAGAATATAAATGATGATTCCGAGAATGAAAGTAGTGAATCAGAAGATGAAGAAAATCAAAGTCCTTCGACGTACAAAACTCGTTCGAACAAATCTTCGAAATCGAAAAAATCCGACAATTCAAATTCAACATCAGTATTAAATCGAACGGCTCTACCCGATTACGATGGTATTGTCTACACACTCGATGCAAAAATCGTTGGAAATGTCGGTCGATATTTCAATCATTCATGTTCGCCAAATATTGCCGTACAAAATGTTTTCATCGATGTAAGAAAAACAAGACTAACAACAACTGAAAATAGTTTTTGATCCGATTTTTAGACACATGATATACATTTTCCATGGATTGGATTTTTCACAACGAAAACCGTTCGTGCTGGTACTGAACTATGGTAAAATCGAAAGAAAATTGTCTTATTTAATAGGAAAATGCTTTTTTTTTTATTTAGTTGGGATTATAATTATACGGTCGGAGAAATTGCCGGTCGGCGAATGGATTGCAATTGTGGCTCAGCGGAGTGTCGTCGACGTGTTCTTTAATCTGCTCATTTTTTTTGTCAGATGTGTACATTTATATATATATTTTTTTTTGTAATAAAAAAATATTGACAGATCGGCTCTGTCCGTATCGGAAGCCATGCATACATTGAAAATCAACTTCTTATCATTCAATTGAAAAGGTTAATTTACTGCAAGAAAATTATTATTCACCTTCCGAGATTTCTCTTTTTTTTTCACTCTTCAATAATGGAATCAGCGAGAATAACATAACAGTTCATCTATACACATAGAAACCAATTGTTTGTTCTTTATCGAAGAGAAACAACGAGAAAGAATTCTTTTTATGTGTGTGTGTGTGTATGCGTGTGTTTGTCTATACATCATATTAAAAAAAACTGAGAGTTACTTTCTCTCGCTCGTTTTTTTCTCTCTCTCTCTCCTTCTACTGCTGATTGCATTTCGCTCTTTGTTAATAAAATTTCTTTCAGTTTCTTTTTCTCTCATCGACAAGTAAGCAGAAAACATTCGAGTTTCTTTTCAATTAGTATTTCTGTTCGAATTGTAACTAGGCTATTTGATTTTGACTATTAATCAAAATAAATGGCTGAAGATTTGGAAATCAATGATCCTCGGATCTTTTTCGTTGCTGATTATGTTCTCAAAACATTGAAATTAAAATCTGATAAATTTGGCAAAATGTATGGAATTGAAGAAAATAAAATTCTCGTTCATGAATTTTTCGAAAAAAATGAATCGCAAATTTTAATCATTCAATATACAGCTGCCGGTTCATTGCAACCGGGCTTGACATTTCCGAATGTTTTGAAAAATAAAGCTTGCTACTTCATTAAAAAACGTCGAGAAATTATTCCGAGAGATGCGATCTTACGAGATGTTCTCATGTACGGAGATTTATCAACATCACCTGTCGATCAACTATCTGCAATGGTCGACGAAGTAAATAAGAATCACGAAAAGAATGTTTTTTTTTCTTTAATTGTTGTTTTTCGAACTAGTTATTAATTCCAATTCTTCAAAATCCATCGAATAACGAAGCTTGGCCAAAAGTTCTCTCACAAGATATTCTTCGTCATGCATTGGGAATTAAAAATAAAGTTCAGATTCTCAATGGTCAAATGAAAGGTTCGTTTGTTGAAAAAAAACTATTTTTTTCCTATGTCCTGGTTGCTACCAAGCTTCATCAGACGAAAGAGAAAAAAAAAATAAAAAAAAATGCCGGTTTCCTAGCAACAATGCTTCGTCAATCAACTTGAATTCTTGAATGTTCTGTTTTCTTTTTATTCCTTTAGGAAAAACACTTTTGCCTGTACCTGTCGGTGCGGAACGTGCTGCCGATGAAAGTGCCAACGCTCAACAAGACAATGGCCATGCAACAGCGATCGTTGATAGTAATCTGTTGCATGCAATCGAATCAGTTGTCATCGAATGGTCACATCAAGTTCAAGATGTACTCAAAAAAGATTCGTCTCAAGCGTTACTCGACGGTGGAAGCCCGTTGCCAGCTGTTGAAGTGGAATTTTGGCGATCGAGATATACAAATCTATTAAATATTTATGAACAAGTATGATTAATCAAATGTTGATTTAGTAAACGAAAAAATAAACAAATCTCTGTTTAGTTAAACGATCCTCGTGTGAAGAAAATGGCTGAACTATTACGAAAGACGAATTCAAGTTACTATCCAGCATTTGAATCGTTGTTAAGCGATGTTAATGATGCTCTTGAAGAAGCCAAAGAAATCGATCTCTATCTCAAACCAGTTGCTCAACATTTCGATGGATTTGAAACAACGGATTTCGGTGAAACAGCTTCACTCTATGCTCCAATGTTTCATGCCGTTTGTCTCATGTGGGCCAATTGCAAAGCCTATCGACGACCGGCTCGAATCATTGTCTTGTTGCAAGAATTGAACAATCTCATCATGAAACAAGTTCGTTCTTCGAAAACGAATTCAATTCGGTTTGATTTGATTTTTCTTAGGCATCGGAATTCATGGAACCATTGGATTTATTCAAAGGTGAGCCCGATGAATCCATGGAAAAGATCAATCAAACAGTTCATGCGCTCGATGCTTATTCGAATGCATATGCACAATACAAAGGCAATCTGAAGAATTATTTTAAAAATGGTGAAGTTGTTAAAGAATTCGATTTTACACCGAAATTGGTTTTTGCTAAGTGGGATATGTTTATGGAACGTGTTCGTATTATTCAAGATCTATTTCACACAGCTGCTGAATTCTTACGATTGGAAAAAGTTGAAATCGGCGGTAAGATCTTGTTTTGTGAATCGATCGAATGTTTGTTTTTCTTTTCTCAGGTGTCAAAGGCAAAACACTTAGTTCACTTGTAATGAATATCTTCGAACATTTCAAAGACGAATTCGAAAAGATGAGCAACAAAAAATACGATCCACTCGATCCCACATGCATTGTATGTCATCGAACGAGATTGTTTTTAAAAATTGAATTGAAATTTTGTTTTCTCCTCAGGAATTTCTCGATGATATCGCACAATTCAAACATTTTCTCAAAGATATGGAATTAAAATTAGCTTCAATTATCAATCAAGCCTTCGATGATTCGAATAGTTTAGCAAGTCAATTCAAATTAATCTCGATTCTCGGTTCAATGCTCGAACGACCAACAATTCATCAAGCTTTCGTTAAAAACTATCAACGTTTGACCTTAGCCGTTGAAAGCGAAATCGATGCTTCTCATGAAATCTACGAACGACAAATGGAATACAAAAAACAACACGGAACTATTGAATTACATCGAAATCAGCCACCGATTGCTGGTTCTTTGGAATGGTAGGAGAAAAAAAACGACAAGAGACTTTTGTTTGCACGATATTTGCTTTTCTCTAGGGTCGATGAAATGAGAGATCGAATCAATGAACCTGTTGATGCATTTACCAAGCTCGATTATGCGTAAGAAGACGAGTTTTATTGAGATATTTAAATGGAAAGGAGAAATGTTTTGTAGAGCAAAGGAAACAGACGATGGCAAACGTGTACTGGCTAAACATGAAGAACTTCTTCAGTTATTAAACAATTTTGCTAAGAGTATATTCAGTGATTGGTCGAAAGATGTTGGACAAGCATCGAATTTTAATCTCAAACAACATTTAATCACACGTAATCCGGAAACACACTTAATAACAACTAATTTCGATGCTCAAGTAATGAAAATTCGATGTCCGAAGGAAAATATTCTCACAATCTTTTCGAATTTCTTAGCTTATCGGTGTTCTACGTGAAGTTAAATATATGCAGCAAACAAAAGAAGTTAGTGATAGTACAAAAATTCCCGAAGATGCCCTTAAAATGTATCAAGAAAACGAGAAATTCGTTAATTATGTTACCAATCTCGATTACACGACATCGTCGTACAACAAGATTCGTTCGACTGTTCTCGATGTTGAAAAACCACTTGTTGAAAAACAATTAGCTGAAATCGATCAAAAACTTATGCGAGCCGAAAAGGAACTCTCATGGTCGACAGCAGGTATTGAATTTTGTCAAAATTCGTTTTTGTTTTTCTTTTGTCCAATCTTTTGATACATAACATAGAATTGTTTATAATTGAATCGAAATTCTATAAGGGTTTGTTTTTTGCATGATTGTTCGGTACCTTGTCTCGTGTAATCAAGGAAAAAAAAACAAGAACACAAAACTCGAAAGATTTCAACGATTACATACAATTCTCATCCTATTTTAGACATTTGGGATTATATTAAAAGTACACGAGCTGAAGTTCATGATCTGGAAAATCGTTTACATAAAGCAAAAGCAAATGTTGAACAAATTCAACGATTGATGTCAACATGGCAGGATGTGCCATTGTACAAACGATCTGAAGGCAAATCGACGTTACTCTATTTGGACGATAAAGAACAACGTTTGAATAATCGATACAAAGAATTAGATGAAACAGGAAAGAAAATTCACGGTCTATTGAAAGAAAATGGTGAATTATTAAAAGTTGAAAATTATGATACGGATGCATGGAGAAATTATGTTGATTATGTTGATCAAATGGTGTCGGAAGGTTTTAAGAAAATTATTCATTGTAATCTCACGTTCTTCTTACGTGAAACTGATACAGCACAAAGTCCAGATCCATTATTCGAATCTCAATTACTCTTACAAGTAAAAAAAAATCTTCAAAATCGAAATCTTTTATTGAATTTCTTTCTTCAGACACCGAATATGGTCTTCAATCCATCGATGGACGAAAACGATAAAAATACATTCTACGAACTCATCGAAGATCTTCTCAATACAATCTACAAACAAGGCTCTCTAATTCCACGTCTAGCATCTCACACCAATCAAGCCAATTATCAAGACGCACTCGAACATATGCAAGATCTTGGCGATCTTCGAAATGAATTCACCGAACGTGTCAATGCCGTTATTGCCAAAGCAAATGAATTTCGAGCATTATTCAATAAATATGCGTATCTTTGGGTTGATGATCGACAAGAATTCATGCGACAATTTCTACTCTACGGACATGTATTGACACAAGAAGAAATCGAAGCCAATGCGGAACAAGGTGTTCCACAAAATCCACCGACTTTACAACAATTCAAAGAACAAGTCGATACATACGAAAGTATCTACGAAGAAGTTAGCAAATTTGAAGATACGAAAATCTTGGACAAATGGTTTCGAGTCGATTCACGACCATTCAAACAAGCTCTACTCAATATAGCCAAGAAATGGTCATTTATGTTCAAACAACATCTCATGGACGATGTTACTAATAGGTAAAATTCGACAACAAACCGATAGATTTCTTCGTATTATTATTTCTTTGAATTTTAGTCTTCAAGAATTAGCTGAATTTATTAAATTACATGACAAAGGCTTGAATGTAACAGTCAATGAAGGTGATTATGATTCTCTCGTTGAAGTCATGGCTCATCTCGGTGCTGTCAGAGAGAAACAACCGATCTACGATGTGATGTTCGAACCATTGAAACAAAAACTTGAACTATTAAAATCCTACGGACAAGAAATTCAAGATGATGTTTACGAACGTTTGAATGCTCTTCCAGAAAAATGGGCTAACACGAAAAAACTTGCAATGAACGTCAAACAACAAGTTGCACCATTGCAAACGAACGAAGTTGCCAATCTTCGACGAAAAGTCGCCAATTTCGATGTTCGTCAATACGAATTTCGAGAGAAATTTCGCAAAGATTTACCGTTCAGTTACGATCAAACACAAGTCTACAAAAAATTGGATCTCGGTCATTTGGATATTTCAACAATGGAACGAGAAATGCAAATGCTCAACGATTCAGCTGCTCTATTCGAAGTGACGGTGCCCGATTTCAAACAAGTCAAACAATGTCGAAAAGAAATCAAATTATTGAAACAATTGTGGGATTACATTTGTCTCGTACGAACGACATTCGATGATTGGAAAAAAACCAAATGGAGAGAAATCAACGCCGAATCTGTACGTAAAAACGACAAAAACGAGATGATTGAATTGACTTTTTTTTCTTCTTTTAGATGGATCAAGAATGTAAGAAGTTTGCCAAAGATATTCGAGGTAAATCATCAAATTTCTTTTATTTTTGAAAACTTCATTTCATTGTTTCTTTCAGCTTTGGACAAAGAAATGCGCGCATGGAATGCTTACGCCGGTCTCGATGATGCCGTAAAAAACATGATGACATCATTACGTGCTGTCACTGAACTACAAAATCCAGCTATTCGAGAACGTCATTGGCTCGAACTTATGCAAGCAACCGGTGTCAAATTTGAAATGACTGATTCGACAACATTCGCCGATTTACTTGCACTTCGTTTGCATCAGTACGAAGATGAAGTTAAAAACATCGTCGACAAAGCTGTCAAAGAAATGGCCATGGAAAAAGTCCTTCGTGAATTGGATAACACATGGAAATCGATGGAATTCACACTTGAACCACACACACGAACTAAACTGCCGTTGATCGTTGTTCAAGAAGAATTAATCGAAGTTCTCGAAGAAAATCAAGTTCAATTGCAAAATATGTTAACATCGAAATACATCGCACATTTTTTGAAAGAAGTCACCGATTGGCAACGAAGTCTTTCACAAGCCGATCAAGTCATTCATATTCTCATGGAAGTTCAAAAGACATGGTCGCATTTAGAATCGATTTTCATCGGTTCACAAGATATTCGAAATCAATTGCCCGAAGATTCGCAACGATTCGATTCGATTGACAAAGATTTCAAAGAAATCGTCGAAGAAAATCAGAAGAATTTAAATGTCGTTGCTTGTACAAACCGACCGAAACTAAACGATCGTTTAGAAGATATTAAATCACGTTTATCCCTTTGCGAGAAAGCACTCGCTGATTATCTCGAAACAAAACGATTGGCTTTTCCGAGATTTTACTTCGTTTCAGCTGCTGATCTCTTAGATATCCTATCGAACGGCAATGAACCCGAAAAAGTCATGAGACATCTAACGAAATTGTTCGATTCAATGGCCAAATTGAAGTTAACCGAAGAACGTGGACATACAATCAAAGAAGCAACAGCTATGTGGGCTAAAGACGGAGAATATATGTCGTTTCCATCGCCATGCGATCTCAATGGTCAAGTCGAAGTTTGGCTCAATCGACTTTTAGATAAACAATGTGAAACTGTTCGATATCATTTAACTGAAGCTGTCGGTGCCTACGAAGAAAAACCTCGTGATCAATGGATCATGGACTATCCTGCACAAGTTGCATTGACTGGCTCGCAAATCTGGTGGACAGTCGAAGTGTGTGCTGCGTTTGCTAAATTAGAAGAAGGCTACGAAAATGCACTCAAAGATTTCTATCGTAAACAAGTTTCTCAATTGAACGCATTGATCGCGCATTTACTCGGCGATTTAACACCGGGCGATCGACAGAAAATCATGACAATTTGTACTGTATGTATTTTCTATTGACGAATCGGAGCTCGTTTTCGAGAGAAATCTGATCTGTTTAGATTGATGTGCACGCTCGTGATGTTGTCACGAAATTAATCGCAAGCAAATGCGAAAGTGTCAATGATTTTATGTGGCAATGTCAATTGCGACATCGTTGGGACGAGAAAGAGAAAGATTGCTTTGCCAATATTTGCGATGCTCAATTTCGTTATGCACATGAATATCTCGGCAATCAACCGCGTTTAGTCATTACACCACTAACAGATCGATGTTATATTACATTAACACAATCGTTGCATTTGATTATGGGCGGTGCACCAGCTGGTCCAGGTAATTGATCGAATTTTTCAAACAAAACAAAGTCCTATCATCTGTATTTTAGCCGGTACGGGAAAAACTGAAACAACTAAAGATTTAGGTCGAGCTTTGGGTATTATGGTCTATGTGTTCAATTGTTCTGAACAGATGGATTACAAATCCTGCGGAAATATCTACAAAGGATTATCACAAACTGGTAATTAACGTAAATCGAGATTTTGAATGCAATGAATTGATTTGATTTTTCAGGTGCATGGGGTTGTTTCGATGAATTCAATCGAATTTCAGTCGAAGTACTTTCAGTCATTGCTGTCCAAGTCAAAACAATTCAAGTACAAACTTCTGATCTCGACTTTTTTTTATTCTTCTTTGTTTCATCATTTAGGACGCCATTCGAGAGAAGAAAACACGATTTTCATTTATGGGTGAAGATATTCGTTTGAATCGAACAGTCGGTTTATTTATTACCATGAATCCAGGTTATGCTGGTCGAACTGAATTGCCCGAGAATTTGAAAGCTCTCTTTCGGTAAATCGATTCGTGAATTTGTTTGTTTTCGAAAAAAAAGAAAATGCTTGTCTTTTCTCTCAGTCCATGCGCTATGGTTGTACCAGATTTCGATCTAATTAGTGAAATTATGATGGTTGCCGAAGGTTTTACGGACGCACGTTTATTAGCACGAAAATTTATTACACTCTATTCATTGTGCAAAGAACTTCTTTCGAAACAAGTAATTCAAAATCTTTATTCATTGAAATGGATTTCTAATTTGTTGTTGTTTGTTTAAGGATCATTATGATTGGGGTTTACGTGCAATTAAATCTGTACTTGTCGTTGCCGGTGCACTTCGTCGATCGGATCCAGGTCGACCTGAAGATCAAGTCTTAATGCGAGCTTTACGAGATTTCAATATTCCAAAGATTGTTACCGATGATATGCCAGTTTTCATGGGCTTAATTGGCGATCTCTTTCCTGCACTCGATGTACCACGTAAACGGTAAATCGATTCTCGTGTTTTTGTTTTTGAATTTCATTTGTTCGATATTTTAGAAATCTTGATTTCGAAAAATTGGTTAAACAAGCGACAGTTGACTTGAAACTTCAACCAGAAGATTCGTTTATCTTAAAAGTTGTTCAATTACAAGAATTATTCGAAGTACGTCATTCAGTTTTCATTGTTGGCAATGCCGGTACCGGTAAATCACAAATCTGGAAAGTTTTAAATCGAACATATCACAATCAAAAACGCAAACCTACCGCCGTCGATTTGAATCCAAAAGCTGTTACCAACGATGAACTCTTCGGTATTATCAATCCAGCAACACGAGAATGGAAAGACGGTCTATTCTCAACAATTATGCGAGATTTAGCAAACTTGACATCCGATGGTACGTAAAACCCAATTGAATCAAAATCATCAATTGATTCATTTTTCTAGGACCCAAATGGATTGTACTCGATGGTGATATCGATCCGATGTGGATCGAATCATTGAATACTGTCATGGACGATAATAAAGTCTTGACATTAGCTAGTAACGAACGTATTCCATTGAATCCAACAATGCGTCTTCTCTTCGAAATCAGTCATTTACGTACAGCTACGCCTGCCACTGTTTCACGTGCAGGTATTCTATATATCAATCCAGCTGATCTTGGTTGGAATCCACAAGTCGCAACATGGATCGATACACGAGAAATTCAATCTGAAAAAGCTAATTTAACGATTCTCTTCGATAAATACGTTCCAATGTGTCTCGATGCTGTTAAAAGTCGATTTAAAAAGATCACACCGATTGTCGAAGGTGCACATATTCATATGTTATGTCGTTTACTTGAGTGTATGTTAACACCAACAAATACGCCTGTCGATTGTCCCAAAGATCTCTATGAATTATACTTCGTTTTCGCTTGTGTTTGGGCATTCGGTTCAGCTCTATTTCAAGATCAGCTGACTGATCATCGTTTAGAATTTTCGAAATGGTGGGTAACTGAATTTAAATCTATTAAATTTCCAGCACAAGGCACAGTCTTCGACTATTATATCGATCCTGAAACGAAGAAATTCGAACCATGGACAAAACTTGTACCGAAATTTCGATTGGACAGTGAAATGCCATTACAAGTAAGAACAAAAAAACTAAATATGCGAACAACAAGTTGATCGTTTGCTTTTAGTCGGTTTTGGTTCCAACTGCTGAAACAACACGTATTCGTTATTTTATGGATTTATTATTGGAAAAAGGTTGGCCAATTATGTTAGGTAAGTGTTTGTCTTTGATTTTTCTTCGAAAATTCATTCGATCTTCTCAGTTGGTAATGCTGGTTGTGGTAAAACTGTACTAATCAATGATAAATTATCATCATTGAATGAAGATTGGTTAGCCGTATCAGTTCCATTTAACTTCTATACTACCAGTGAAATGCTTCAATCAATCTTAGAAAAACCATTGGAGAAAAAAGCCGGTCGAAATTACGGTCCACCAGGTAGCAAAAAGATTGTCTACTTCATCGATGATATGAACATGCCCGAAGTGAGAAGTCACTTGATTTTTCTCGAAAACGAAATTTTCGTTTTTGTTTTTGTTCTAAGGTCGATCAATATTATACTTGTCAACCGCACACACTCCTTCGTCAACATTTAGATTACAAACATTGGTACGATCGACAGAAATTAACGTTGAAAGAAATTCACAATTGTCAATACGTCAGTGCAATGAATCCGACAGCAGGTTCATTCACAATTGATACACGTTTACAACGACATTTCGCAGTTTTTGCTGTCTCATTTCCGGGTCTTGAAGCTTTAGAAACGATCTATATCGGTATTCTCTCACAACATCTAGCCGAAGGCTTTGCTCAACAAGTTCAAAAATATGCCAACAGTCTTGTTCGAGGTGCTCTTGAGCTTCATAAACGTGTAACAGCATCATTTTTGCCAACAGCTATTAAATTTCATTACATATTCAATCTTCGAGATTTGTCAAATATCTTTCAAGCTATTCTCTTTGCTAAACCCGAAGCTATCAAAACTCACAATGATTTAATTCGTATTTATTTACACGAAGCTGAACGTGTCTATTGTGATAAATTAGTCGATCGAACAGATATCGACACGTTCATGAAACTTCAACGTGAAGTTGCAAAGAAATCGTTCGAAGAAATCGACGAAGATTATACTTTCAAAAAGCCAAATATCTACTGTCATTTTGCACTCGGTGTCGGCGATCCCAAATACATGCCGATTGAAAATTGGACACAATTGCAAAAATTATTGAACGATGCTCTCGATGCTTACAATGAATTGAATGCACAGATGAATTTAGTTCTTTTCGAAGATGCTATGACGCATGTATGTCGTATTAATCGAATTCTCGAAGCGCCCAGAGGCAATGCACTTTTGATTGGTGTCGGTGGTAGTGGCAAACAGAGTTTAGCTCGATTAGCAGCATCGATTAGTTCACTTGAAGTCTTTCAAATTACACTTCGAAAAGGTTCGAGGGTGTTGATGCACAAACAAAACTCTCTTTTGTGTTTGTTTACTTGTAGGTTATGGTATGAACGATTTGAAAACAGATTTAGCTGCATTATACATCAAAGCAGGTCAAAAAGGTATGGGAACTGTGTTTCTTATGACTGATTCTCAAGTTGCCGATGAGAAATTCTTGGTTTTAATCAATGATATGCTTGCATCCGGTGAAATTCCGGGTCTATTTGCTGATGATGCCATCGAGGAAATCATTGGAGCAATGAGAAATGAAGTCAAATCACAGGGTATCGATGATACACGAGAGAATATTTGGAAATATTTTATTGAAAAAGTTCGACGAAATTTGAAAGTAAAAAATTTTGTATTCGGAGAAAAACGGTTTTTCGTAAACGAAACCAATTAGGTCGTACTTTGCTTCTCACCTGTCGGTACAACACTTCGAGTACGATCACGTAAATTTCCAGCTATTACAAACAGTACTTCAATCGATTGGTACCACGAATGGCCAGAAGTACGAACGAATTATTCTGACAAATTAAAATTCGTTTTGATTCGCCCTGTTTTTTTTCTGTAGGAAGCTTTGATTTCTGTCGCTAATCGGTTCGTAAGCGATGTTGACACACTCAAACCGGAAATCAAAGATTCCGTTGCAAAATTCATGGCTTTCGTTCACAAGAGTGTCAATGATATGAGTGTCACTTATCTTCAAGTAAGAATTGTCGTTTTATTTGTATTCGTAATTCGATGTGAACGTTTAGAATGATAAACGATACAATTATACAACACCGAAATCGTTTCTTGAACAAATTACGTTGTATAAAAATTTACTATCGAAAAAGAATCGTGAATTACAAGAGAAAATCAATCGTTTGGAGAGTGGTTTAGTTAAATTGCAATCATGCGCTCGACAAGTCGATGATTTGAAAGATAAATTAGCAGCACAAGAAGTCGAATTGAAACAGAAGAATGATGATGCTGATAAATTGATTAAAGTGAACGAGAAAAAGAAATCCGTTTCGTTTCTGCATGTTATTATTTAGGTTGTTGCAACTGAAACTGAAAAAGTAACGAAAGAAAAAGAAATTGCCGGTGTTGAACAAGCGAAAGTCGCAGAAATCGAAAAGAATGTTACAGCCAAAGCACAGGATTGCGAACGAGATTTAGCTCGTGCTATGCCTGCTTTGAAAGCTGCCGAAGAAGCTTTGAATACACTTGATAAAACAAGTTTAACGTATGTGAACATCACAATCAAACGCGTTTCTAATTGAATCTATTGTCTAGTGAAATGAAAGCCTTTCCAAATCCACCTGAAGCTGTCTTGAAAGTCGGTGCAGCTGTGCTATGTTTAATGCCGCCAGGTGGTAAAATTCCTCGACCTGCACAACGTGATTGGAAAGCTTGTAAAGCCAGTATGGGTAATGTCGATCAATTTCTTCGTAAGTTTCGAAATTTAGGGCTAAAAGAAAAATAATCAATCTATGAATAATTTGAACAGAGGCTTTGAGAACTTATGATAAGGAAAATATTCGTGATGATATGCGTCGAGAAGTCAAAGTTTATATCGATGATCCAGAGTTTGATCCAGAGAAAATTCGAACGAAATCAGCTGCTGCTGCCGGTCTTTCTGCTTGGGTTATTAACATTCTTCTGTAAGTGATCGTGTTGAGTTCGTTTTTCGTTTTTGTTTACCCTAAAGAATTTAGATTCTACGAAGTCTATTGTGAAGTCGAACCGAAACGTCAAGCTTTAGAAAAAGCAAATGCTGAATTAAAAGCAGCTCGAGAAAAACTCGATTCCGTCAATCGACAAGTTGCTGTACGTACTTTTGTTTTACGATTTTCAAATAGAAAACTTCTCGAATCCGTCGTTTCTTTTCTAGCAATTAGAAGAAGCTCTAGCTAAATTAACAGCTGAATACGACACAGCTATGGCTGCCAAACAAAAATGTCAAGAAGAAGCCGATCGTACGGCCTATACAATCAATTTAGCCAATCGTTTAGTCAATGGTCTTGCATCGGAAAATATCCGTTGGAGAGATTCAGTTGCTGGCTTTCGAAAGTCCGAAGAAACAACGCCCGGTGATATTCTTTTGATCACTGCATTCGTTTCCTATGTCGGTTGTTTTACCAAAGCCTATCGTGTTGATCTTATGGAAAACTATTGGCGACCACAATTATCTGCATTAAAAGTAATTGAACAAAAAAAAACGTCAAAGTTTAAGATTGATGTTTGTTTTTTTTTCATTAGACACCGATACCTGTCACACCGGAGATCGATCCATTGACATTAGTCGTCGATGATGCGGTCGTTGCTGGATGGAACAATGAAGGTCTACCATCAGATCGAATGTCAACGGAAAATGCGACGATTCTAACAACGTGTGAACGATGGCCGTTAATGATCGATCCACAATTACAAGGCATTAAATGGATAAAACAACGTTATGGAGAGAAAATGAAAGTTATTCGATTAGGACAAAAAGGTTATCTCGATAAAATCGAACAAGCCATAGCAGCTGGCGATGTGCTTTTAATTGAAAACATTGACGAATCCATTGAAGCTGTACTCGATCCGTTACTTGGTCGAAATACGATTAAGAAAGGACGTGCAATTAAATTAGGCGATAAAGAAATCGAATATCATCCCGATTTTCGTTTGATTTTACAAACAAAATTAGCTAATCCACATTACAAACCTGAAATGCAAGCTCAAACAACATTGATTAATTTCACTGTCACAAAAGATGGTTTAGAAGATCAATTGTTAGCTGATGTCGTTGCTAAAGTAATCATTTTTATCATAAAATTTCAATTTAAATACAAGTACGTATATTGATTTGATTAGGAACGACCTGATCTCGAACGATTGAAATCTGATTTAACCAAACAACAGAATGAATTCAAGATTACACTGAAACGTCTTGAAGATAATCTTCTTGCTCGTTTATCATCGGCTGGCTCGAACTTTCTCGGCGATACCGAATTAGTCGAGAATCTCGAAAATACAAAACGAACCGCTACTGAAATCGAAGAAAAAGTCAGCGAAGCTAAAGTTACATCAGTCAAAATCGATGAAGCTCGTGAATTATATCGTCCAGCTGCAGCACGTGCTAGTTTGATCTACTTTATCATGAACGATCTCTGTCGTATTCATCCAATGTATCAATTCTCATTGAAAGCATTCAAAGTCGTATTCGCCACGGCTATTGAACGAGCCGAACCATCCGAAGATGTCAAAGCACGTGTACATAATCTCATCGAATCGATTACATATTCAACGTTCATTTACACAACTCGAGGTCTATTCGAAAAACACAAATTAATCTTCACATCTCAAATGTCGTTCTTAGTAAATCGAAAAAAACATTTGTTTTGGTTAATCGAACTTGTTTTTTTTCGTGTCTTGCCTAGATTCTACTCGCATCGAAAGAAATCGATCCGAAAGAACTCGATTTTCTTCTTCGTTATCCAGTTGTGCCCAATGTGACTTCACCCGTTGATTTTCTTAATGATATTTCTTGGGGTGGCATCAAAGCTCTTTCGCAAATGCAAGAATTCAACAATCTCGATCGAGATATCGAAGGATCAGCAAAACGTTGGAAGAAATTCGTCGAAATGGAAGCACCTGAAAAGGAAAAACTACCACAAGAATGGAAGAATAAAACAGCATTGCAAAAATTATGCATGATGAGAGCACTTCGACCTGATCGTATGCTTTATGCATTGAGGTACGTATTGTTTTTTTTAAGGGTGTTGATTGAGATATTAAATTCGATCTTGTTTTAGTTTATTCGTCGAAGAAAAATTAGGCAAACAATTCGTTGAAAATCGTGCCGTACCATTTACGAAATCGTACGAAGAAACAAATACGAGCACACCGGTCTTCTTCATTCTTTCGCCTGGTGTCGATCCAATCAAGGATGTCGAAGCATTAGGAAAGAAATTAGGTTTTACAATGAACGAAAAAACATTCCATAATATTTCACTCGGACAAGGTCAACAAATTGTTGCCGAAGAAGCTATGGACATTGCAGCCAAAGAAGGTCATTGGGTTGTCTTACAGAATATTCATTTAGTTGCTAAATGGTTACCACAATTAGAAAAAAAATTAGAACAATGTTGGGAAACAGGTCATGAAAATTTCCGAATGTATATGTCGGCTGAACCATCGGCTGATCCGGCATTTCATTGTATTCCACAAGGTATTCTCGAATCGGCTGTTAAAATGTAAGTGATTTATTATTTCTCGTTGAGATTAAATTTGAATTAATCGATTTACGATGATTTTCAGTACGAATGAACCACCGACGGGTATGCAAGCTAATTTACACAAAGCGTTGGATCTATTCAATCAAGATACATTGGAAATGTGTGCGAAAGAAACTGAATTTAAATCGATTTTATTTGCACTTTGCTATTTCCATGCCGTTGTTGCTGAAAGGTGAGAGAGGAAGAATATTGATTTTTGAAGATAGAAGTATTTTTCTAGACGAAAATTCGGTGCACAAGGTTGGAATCGTAATTATCCATTTAATAATGGTGATTTAACAATCTCAGTCAATGTACTTTACAATTATTTGGAAGCTAATTCGAAAGTTCCATGTAAGAAGACAATTTCCTTTATGATAAAGTGCCCATGCAACAACTATTTGTAGGGGAGGATCTTCGATATCTATTTGGTGAAATTATGTACGGTGGTCATATAACAGACGATTGGGATCGTCGTTTATGTAAGACCTATCTCGAAGAATACATGAATCCTCAAATGGTAATTATTATTATTGAAAAATAAAGATTCTTTCATTGTTTTTTTTTTGATATTTCTAGTTCGATGGTGAACTTTATCTTGCGCCAAGCTTTCCCATCCCGCCATCGACTGATTACAAAGGCTATCATGGTTATATTGATGAATTTCTTCCACCTGAATCACCGTATCTCTACGGTCTACATCCAAATGCTGAAATCGATTTTCTAACAACAACAAGCGAAAATCTATTTAAGACAGTTTTAGAAATGCAACCGCGTGATACAGGTGCTGGTGCAGGCGGTGAAGGTGCAGGCATGACACGAGAAGAAAAGATCAAAGCTAAACTCGATGAAATTCTCGATAAACTACCCGATGAATTTCCCGTTCGAGAACTCTACGCTAAAGCCGAAGAGAAAACACCGTATACAGTCGTTGCTCTACAAGAATGTGAACGAATGAATATTCTTACAAGTGAAATGCGTCGTTCATTGAAAGAACTCAATCTTGGCTTGAAAGGTGAATTGACTATAACAGCTGATATGGAACAATTACAAGACGCTCTCTTTTTCGAACAAGTACCAGCCGCGTGGACCAAACGTGCTTATCCTTCGATGTACAGTTTGGGCATTTGGTACAGTGATCTCCTATCACGTATCAAAGAATTAGAAATGTGGACAGGTGACTTTCAATTACCGGCAGCTGTTTGGCTTGGTGGATTATTCAATCCTCAATCGTTTTTAACAGCTATTATGCAAACAACTGCACGTAAGAATGAATGGCCGTTGGATAAAATGTGTCTATCAGTTGATGTTACGAAAAAATCACGTGAAGAACTTGGCGGTGCACCACGTGAAGGTGCTTATGTTCATGGTTTGTATATGGAAGGTGCTCGTTGGGATACACAAACAGGTCAATTAAGTGAAGCCAGATTGAAAGAATTGACACCGATGATGCCCGTCGTATTTGTCAAAGCCATTCCTGGTAATTGAAAATCTTGTTGTTGTTGTTTGATTTCATCTATTGATTTATGTTTAGTTGATCGACGAGAAACGAAGAATATCTACGAATGTCCAGTTTACAAAACGAAACAACGTGGTCCAACATTCGTCTGGACATTCAATTTACGTACGAAAGAAAAACCAGCCAAATGGGTTTTGGGTGGTGTGTGTCTTTTATTAGCTGTGTGATTTACGATCGTGTCGTTTCTTAGACTGTTGTTTTTTCTTTTCTTCGAAATAATATTATATATTGAAAGCAAATACTGATTTTATTTTTTTGTTAACGAATAAAAGTATTCATTGAGCTTACAATAAAGTACAAAAGCATAATAATTTAATTCGAATAAGTGCATTCTATTTTTTATTCATTTACTCATATTAAATGTGTATCATGCAGGCATAATTGTTGAGGTAATGATAGCAATGACATTAAAAACAATCACTAAATATATGTGCACGTTCTGTATACGAATCTAGGTGTACCGTACTTTTTTTTTCGTACGATGATAAGGAACATATTTAAAGGGCACGTATCATAATTATTATGTATACATTTTCTTTTTGTGCGTATTGCGTACATGTTGAACTCAATCACTTTAATATCATCAATTATACTACCGATTGTTATCGGACTTTCGAGTCCGATAACACCATTTATGACATACAATCATTCGGTATCATTGCAAGTGAATGTATCCGAACTTTGGTGGACAGTCAACGAAGACAATCAGACAATTATTTTCGAATTGCATATCAAAACAACGGGATGGATTGCTTTAGGCATTAGTCCTGGTAATATTTCTCATGCGTTTGATTTATTGATTCGAAATTTTGCTTTTTTTTTCTAGCTGGAGGAATGACGGGCGCTGATATCGGAGTTGGATGGGTTACTTCCAATGGAACAGTTTACTTTCAAGTATCGAATATTTCTTTTTATTTTTCTGATATTATCAAAAAACATTTTCATTTAAATAGGATCGACATGCCATTGGGGAAATGCTTCCTTTAATTGACAATACAACACAAGACTGGTATGCCCTTCGAGGGCAAGAACAAAACGGTTGGACTGCTATTCAATTCACACGTGCATTGGATACATGTGATTCGATGGATGTAGCTATCAAAGTATGATTCATTCTTTAGATATTTTTTACTTGATAAATGCTTATCAATAGTCTGGCACGAATAATCTCATATTTGCATATGGCTCAGCCGATCCGAGTTTAACACCACCGGTTACCGATATTACCTATCATGGTTCGAATGCTCGAGGTACAGCTATCTTATCACTTCGATCTTATAGCGATCCGCCGGCAGAAAGTAAATTCGCATCAATGGATTATTTCGATTTTCAAATAAAAAATGTTTGTCTCACAAGAAAAATAATCGATTTTATTGTTGTTTTTTCTGTAAATTTAGTATACAATCCCACCCAATGAAACAACGTATTACTGCCAAATCTTCCGTGCGCCAGCTCGTTATACATCAAAACGACATGTCGTCGGGGTGCGAAAAGGAGTTTTCTTATTCAAGCAATCAACAAATTATTTTTTTCACTTTCTTTTTAAGAATAAAATTCTACTTAATACAACAGATGTAAGTATTATTCATCATTTATTAATGTACGAATGTGATTCGACAACTGCATTTAACGATACCGATCTACCTGCTGATCTTTGCGATAATATCTGGATGGAAGTATTGAATTGTTCAATGAATATCGCTACTGGTTGGGCAGTAGGCGGTGATATTGTATGTATTCGGAAATTTCAATTCAAAACGACTTTCTCGATCGATTCATTTAGATGACTGAATTTCCTCCTGAAGCAGGCTATCCAATAGGCGCCAATTTTTCAATAAAATACTATCTCATTCAAATGCATTACAACAATCCAACGGGCTGTCAAAATTGTGTCGATAATTCAGGCCTTCGATTTTATGTGTCCGACCAACTGCGACAATATGATATCGGCTATCTTACTTTCGGTACAGATGCCACAATATTAAGTTTGGCAGTTCCACCGCAAGTACAAAACTTTGCTGTTGATGCCTATTGTCCGTCCGATGCTAGTAGTGTGAGTGTTATTGAAAATATGAACGATTTACTAGTCGAAAGATTGAAATTGATCTTAGTTCTTTCCATCGACTGGTATTAAAGTCATTAAAGCATTTCCACATACTCATTTACAAGGTAATTCGATTTTCTTCTATCGATCGATTGAATTCAATTGAATGTTCAATTCAAAGGCAAATCAATTTGGACAAAAATAATTCGAAATAAAACAGCTGTCAGCTATCTCTTCAATGCCGAAGCATACGATTTCAATTATCAATTCGAGCATAATTTGCCTGAACCCGTTTGGTTATATCCAGTAGAATAGATTTGCTTTCGAAAATTTTCATTAAAAATATCAAGATTATTCTTCTTAGGGTGACGAATTCAGTACTCGTTGTGTTTACAATACAATGAACAAAAATACTGTCACAGTGGTAAAAGAGATAAAAAGAACTATTTGAATGTACTATTTGATTTTGTTGTTCGAAGGGAGGTGAAAGTACACGAGAAGAAATGTGTCTGCATATGTTTGTATATTATCCACGTATGAAACAAACTTCCGGATGTTTATCTCGAATTACTGCTGGTACTTGGAACAGTTTCCTTAATACTTCGTAAGATAATAGAAAAAAGCAATTGAATTCAGAGAAAATACGTACATTGAAAATGTCATTATTTAGTTTTACATCTCAAACACAATCAGCTCTTAGTCTTACACCTCAAGCACAAGTAACTCTTACAAACTATATTAAAAGTCTCAATTGGAGTCAAGAACTCGCTACAAAGTGGCAAAATTTCTACAATAATGCTTCTCGACTTTCGTTTTTTGGTCGATCAACCAGTCTTACTCCTGTAGTTCTATCGAAAATTCCTGAATATAAAGATTTACCAGCAACAAATTGCACTTCTTCTTCTTCTTCAACAACAACAACTAGTTCATCGGTATCACATGACATGAATATATTTAGGATTTCATTTATAGTTTGTTTGAATATTTTGGCATCGATTTCCTAAATAATAAAGCCACGAAAATCAACATATATTTGTTTCATCTGAATGGAATCTCATTTTGAATATAAGTCATAAATTAACTATTCATATTCAGGCATTACTCGACAGACGTCGTCAATTTTATAATCATTAAAAACCAGAACGAGTGTGACAAAAATAAAAATGTCTAATAATGACAATAAATGAATTATTAACACATCGATGTCTAATCCATAGGCAGTGCTTTTTTGTTCTTTTTCTGATCTTATATTTATCAGTCAATAATAGTTCTATTAACTGGAAAAGTAATACTTGTTGTTTATAAGAAAATTTTTTTATGTCTCAGATAGGAACGTATGGCTAAAAAAGACGTATTGACATTCTTTTTTTTACTATTTACAAATCATGACTGGGGGAGTTAGTCGGTTAGTTTGATTGTCATTCGTTTACTAATAGATTATGATAAGAAAAAAAACCTAACAATAAGCAGCTGTGTTTTTTTAAACACGCACATAACGAAAAGAGAAAAAAAGAATCGATTAAAAACCATCAATCGGTTTTCTAATCTTGCCAAAAACCAACATTAACATTAATGTACAAATTTCATGTCTTACTCATTTATCACGAAGGTAAAACATATGTAGTCTACCTGATCAATTGACAAGAATGATTTTGTTATTTTTTCTTCTCTTCGTAATGAGATGCAAATATCGAACGGAAATTAAATTTTATATCGACGAAAAAAAAAAATTTTGTTTTTTGCTCCTTTAATTCCAATTGAAACAATAGATGATAACAATTGATGTAAATGAAAACACAAAATTATCGGAGGAAAAAAAAGAGCTCAAACCTTTTTCCTCTCTCTCTCAGTCGCTCGCTGTGCCTTAACTGTTCTTCCTGTCTTCAAACAAAGAAAACAATAGTTAAACGGATGAAGATTTTCTATTGATTATTTTTCGTTGTTCGACAAAAAAAAAACGATATTTTCCATTCTGTTCTAGATTACTTTTTTCTTCTTTTCATAAACTAGTGTGTCGACGTAATATGTTCCTGCGTTGTTTTGATACCAACGAGAACATTAATGCTTGCTGCTTGGTCTTCTTCTTTTTTCATCGTCTTCGCCTTTCTTTTCCTTAGATATATATATAGAGAGAGAGCGAGAGAACGAGAGAGAGCAAGAGATTTTTTTTTCATGCAAAAAAATACGAAAGAATAATACGACATGGAGCGACTCGACGACAACATGAAGATAAGACGATAAGAATAGAGTCATACAGAGTTGGAAATGCGCATTGATTGTTGACGGGAAAAGTACTGCGAACATTTAAGAAAAGGAAAGATTCCGAACGGAATAATCGACATTTTTTATTTCTTTTTTTGTTGTTGTTGTTGTTATACGAGCAAAAAAAAACTTATTTTAACTCGGTAAGAACTTTTCTTTTATTTTTAATATAAATAATATAAAATAGAATGCGTTCCGTATACACGACTGCCTTGATATAAGAAGAGTTCTTCTTAAACTTTTCTTCTTCATCTCTCTCTCTCTCTCTCTCTCTCTCTCTCTCTCTCTCTCGCATACTCCCTTTTTTTTCATTTATTACTTTAGCACATAAGTAGTTGTTTCAGTACACTAGAGACCGAGAGGGAGAAGAAGAAAAAAAATGAGAAAGAGCAAACGCATTTAGCCTGAGCGAGTAAAAAAAATAAAAAAGCAAAAGGAAAGAAAAAGAAACAAAAAACTTTTTTTTTTAATATGACGATGATCAATTTGTTTCTGTTTTAATGCATGAGTGAATTTTCACATTATATTTGCATGGATTGTTTGTATATTGTTGCATTTGAAATTAATACTAAAAATACAAGAAAAAAAAAGAAACCGAGAGTTGACAAACATTCGAGAGTGGGAGTAGCCAACAGATCGAGAATAAGGATTATTTTACACAATTATTTATTGCCTTTCGATTTCGAAGATACAATTACTCGCCTACTGATTTGATTTCTTTTGCTTTTGCTTTTTAATCTATGTAGGCGTAAGCTGTAATTTGTTTTCTACTGATCGATAGATCAAATTCAGTACAAGTTGTATTTTTTTTTATCTTTATTTCAGAAAATAAATCATGATTACCATCAATCAACGATGGAAATCGTTTGGTTAAAAACTTGATTTTAAAACGCGGCATGTCAACGAATGTTGTTACGAAAAAAACTCCAACAACAAACTCGACAACAACGTCGAATACAACATCCGTTCTTTCCATGATGCCACCAAATGTTTCACTTGTTAAACGACGTGAAAGTTCAACGGCTGAAGATTCAGTAAGTTAACAAACATCGATATTTTGTGTATTTACGAAATCATCTATTCTAATCGGATGAGCAATTCGCACGGAAATCAAAAATGAGAGAAAGAGAAACAGCCAAAAGAAACGCAACAACACTATCCGCAATCATCAGGAGAAAATGAATGAAGGATGTGCGTCATTTCTTCCGGATTTTTTCTATCTTCTCATCTGTGCATGCAAAACACGACAAGGTTAAATCACGCGCATCCGGCTTTGAGCAAACACAACAACAACATACATAACAAGAAAAAAAAACCGAGAGAGAACTATTCCACCCCTCCATTACAAATATTTCGAATCGATTAATAGACTGATCAGCTCAGATGCGTTTATCCATGTATAATTTTTCTGTTTTCTTATCGTTTAATCACAGATGATTTCCATTTGAAAATGTCAGATTAAATCGAGCAGAGTATTTCTTCTTCAACGAAATAAAGAAAAAGCTGAGAGGCAGAGAGAGAGAGAGAGAAAAAAACACCAATTTTGTTTTTCGATTAAGAAGATATTTAGACAGCTGTCTTTATGTATATTCAATTTAATAATTATCATTGCATGTAGAAATAAAAATTTTTAATATCTATTTATCCATCACGTTCAGATTAATAATCGAGGTTATATCGACCACACAAAGAAATTACGTTCGAGCTTGATTATCAACCGTAATTAAGCTTAATAAACAAGACAGATTTTTCATCTTCTTTACTGCAGAAAAATAAATAAGATTACTTTTAGGACATTATTTTTGTACTTAAATAAGAAAATGATGATGAAAACAGGACGAAAGACTACAACTCATCGAACAAATAAATAGGATTAGGTCGACACGAACTGTTGGTGAATATTTAAATGTGGGATAAATCATTTCTGATCTGTTAATACGAAATCTCTCTTGATGAGAACAAGCTGTTTTCTGTTTTGATGGTCTATTCATGTTATTTCGACTACTATTGTTGTCATTGTCGTCGGTTAGAAGTTTCTTTGATGTTTTTTTTCTTTGACTCGACAATTGTCATGAAGAATTTTCTTCGGAAATCTATTAAACAAGTAAAGACAATTGTGTGTAAATGTCATTTGCAGACGCCTACGTCATCAATAGTTATAAACTAAGACAATTAGATACGCTTGTTTTTCGAACTAATCTTCAAAGATATTCAATTCTCTTAAATCACTCTTGAAATTCACTATCAGACACAATACAAGGCTATGATTAGGAACAAGACGCCTACAGATATATTTAGTTCATTTTGAAGATCAGTCTCGAGTTAATACTTGTGTTTACTAACTAATATATCAAGAAAATATTTTCATTAATATCTAGTTCATCAACAGACATTGTTTCTCCTTCAAATCAAGGTTGTCATATTTCCTATCATTAGCTTTTGTATATATATATGACAGAAGAACTTTTTCTTTCTAATGACAATCATTGAAGAAGACTGAATAATAATAATAATAATAATAATAATAATAACAATAATAACAACAACGACGACGATGATGAAGACTGAATTTCCTAGTTTTTTGCTTGATTTCGATAGAAATACGAAGAACTTGATGTATCATTCGAATGAAATGCAAATGATCATGATAGTCACGAATAGATTTTCCTTTCCAATCAATTCTGTTGATTAGTATAAGTATTTACTTCGGGTTTTTTTTTTCTTCTCTTTTCTTCTCTTCTGTGCTATCTCTCTTCTATCTATTGGATAACAATGATGAAAAGTATATCTTGACGAATGATGACTTAGATTTTGTACGTCGATTATTGAACAAGAATTAATGATTTTTCTTTTTTGACGTCATAATATACTACGATTACTATTAACGGAAAGAAAACGAGAAAGACCTTGCTCGCTCGTTTTGATGTACGTTAGTATATAATATCTCTCTATATATAAAGATAGATATATATGTAAGCAAATGCTTTGATTTGTTTCTATCGATAGGTTTACATGTGACGTCGTCGTCGTCGTCGTCGCCGTCGTCTGCGTCTTCGTTGTTGAAACGAAGAAAATGAGCGTAATATAGAGAAGAAAAGACAACATATAGATTGTATCCATGCGTATTTAGTTTGTGTATTCGGATGATTCTATAGTAGAGCAAGACGAGATAGTTTTTTTAACCAATAATCATCATTAGATGAAACAGAACAGAAGAATTGTAGTGACGTCAACACTGAAGCATTCGTTTTTCCTTCTTTTTTTTTCTAATATAATTGCATCTTCATTTGAGACAAAGTGCGTACACAGGAGACATGCTTGCAGATTTCTGTTTGTTTGTTTTTTTCTCCTCGTTGAGTCATATTTTGAAAAATTTATTTTAGGGTGTTCAAACTGACCAGGACAGTCAAAGTAAAACCAATCGTTCAAGAACTCTAGTGCCTTCTCTATCATCATCAACGTCGAAAACAGTCAGCACAACGACGGCGCCGAATCCCCATTCCGTTTCTACTTCGAGTAGCAGCAGTATCAGTAGCAATAGTACGATGGTCGCATCATCGACTCTTATTCCTCCATCGATCGATGTCAAACCATCATCATCGACATTACTACCGCGAAAAGACTCGAATGCGTCAAGTTCAGGTGCGTTCTCTGAACTTTCACGTTCATTCGGTCAAGAAGAAAATTCAACTGATTCACTCTACGGTTCATCATCGTCTCATTATGTAATTAAATGTAATTTAAATCCAACAACATTAACGAATACGAGTACATCGTCATTAACGACAATTCCAACATCGTCGTTGACGCCATCGACACCTCCAGCAGCAACACCAGTGATTCTCACGCCACGTGTTAAAGTAACTGTCCAGCAACCATCGATGCCTACGCGTACATCACGTTTTGATGCCACACCTGATGTTGTACCAACACCACCACCATCATCAATCTACCTTAAAACTCCGACAACAAATAATCTTTCACTCTCGTCTCCATCGTCATCAATCTCATCAGCTATGATGACGAGTTTTGCATCGAGTGCACCTGAATTTTCCATTAGTGGAACATCAAGTATCGATGATTCCGAAGAATTAGCGTTGTATGAACAATATCTTTCGATTTCACACGGACGACAATCGAATCCGTCGCCTGAAATGCGTAAAAAACTCTTCGAAGATTTTACACAAATGCAACAACGAGTCTTACCACGTAGTAAAAGTGAAGTTAATACTGTCCAAACAGAACAATCGCTTTCTAGCCAACAAACAGCAACTAGTCAAATAAAACCCGTAAGCAACAACAAAAGAAAGAATGAAAGAAATCGAAGCGTTTTTTTATTTTTATTTTTTCATCTTTTCTCACATTGTCGATGACATTTTGTCAGATCATTGCTATTAACCTCCTCGACTATGTTATTGTCTCATTACTGATGTCAAAAACTCTGATTGACAGACAGATATCATTAGTAGGAACATCCCTATTATCTCCGTTGATTACATCAAACGAAAGAACTCCATTGATTAATACATTGAAATCCGAAGAAAAACATATACACACACGTCTATATTTCAAGTCAATAATAAAAAGGAAAAAGAGAGAACCACTAAAAAACATAAACAAAATGTCATGTTCAACTTATAATTAAATTAGTATCTTCTTATCCAGTAAGCATATATTTCATGTTAGAATGATCATCTCAATCAAACAGAGAAAGACGAATAAGACAACATCAACAAGAATCATGCATCGACTGTCAAACTAATCCGCTTCGTCTTTAGATTGTTTTCAATTGAGACTATAGTGTTCCATTTCCGACCCATAAAAAATGAGTGTGTAGAGTAGCGTTTTCTTTTCTTTCCCTCAGTTTTTCTTTTGCTCGTCTAATATTATTGCTTATTGCCCTATAGCAAACAGTAAGCAAAAAACGAAGAAAAAGAAGAAGAAAAAAAAAAGAAACGAAGAAAACAACACAATGATGATAATCATTATAAACTATTGCGACGTTCTTCTTCATATTATTTCGCTTGTGTATTTCTCTCGATTTTCCTCTCTCTCTCTTTTTTTATTGACAAAATGTATCAATCGATTACATGTGTCAACTTCCTCGGAGAGCTCTTTATTCTTTTTTTTTCTTCACATAAATATACTTCTTTTCTCTTTCCTTTACTTTACTTACTCTTCACCAAGTTTTTCATCTAATCGTACACCCCCATAACTTTTTAATTCGCTTTGCAGAAAGAACGGAGGGAGAGAGAGAGAGGAAGAGAGAATATATAGTGCTGCACGGGCGTTATGTTGTGTTTTTTTCTGTCGCATGCAAACGTCTTGTAGTCTTCTGCATTATAGTGCTACTCGTTTTCTTTCTTTAACGTTTGCATCGTCATCATTTTCCTACTCATACAACTACGCATACATCGTAATAAAAAATGATCAGCAATCGAGTGCATTAAGTGAAGAGACAATTGTCGTCGCAGGTCGTCGACGTCTTTCCTCTATATGTTCGATGTGTCTTCTTTGAACTTGTGTGCTGGATACACAAAAATCTGTTCTATTTCAAATGTCATCATTATTACATTTCTATCGAACACGTTCAGCAACGACTATTAATCAATTAAGACCAATACAACGTATACGTTCTCATAGTCCGGATGATGTTTTACTCCGACAAACGGTAATCGATCTGAGTAGAAACGTTATTTGCTTCTTCTACGTTTTGTTCTCTCTGTTTTCATTGCAATTTAATCTATTTGTAAGGATAACAGAAAAAAAACTGACACTAAGGTTTCTCATTTATTGAAAGAAAATGTAGAGAGAAAGTGTTTTTTTTTCTTGCTTTTTTGTTTGACGGTAATAGAATAAACATGGGCGCATTTTGCCTGACTTGTCGTAAAAATGGATCTCAGGTGAATAGTTTTCTTTTGAATATAGATTTTAAAATTCTTTTCTCGAAACATTGACTTTCGATTGCGCATGAAATTACCTTTTTTTTTTTATTTCTTAATTTCTTCTTTTTTTTCTCTTTCATTTATTTTAAATATAGACAATCGAGAACATTTTATTTTTCAAAAGCAATTATAACAAAGAAAATCTAAACAAAAACGAGTTGAAAAAAAAAGATATTATTGGACGATTTTTGAAGAGTTCATTTAAAAAAATACGCATATGCACATCTGCACACAAAGGACTGGAGATCTTTTATTCATATATATTCGCAGGTTTCTCTCTCAAATAAAAAGAAAACATTTTGTTCTAATTATCTAATGGCATGACACTCGAGTTTTCTTTTCTTTCGACGATAGAGAGACAGAAAAAAAAAGATCAATATGTTTATTATTTTAATTTATAAAGCGAGGGAAGTAGAAATTTCTTGAATGAATTGTAGCGATGACGTCAGACATCGTCGTTTATTGCATATTGTAGAACGAGAAGTAGTAAATAGTAGAGGTCATCGATGACGTCGATACGTACATATGTGTATGTTGAACATGTATATATAGAGTTTATTGTAAAAATAGGGCAGAAATGCGAGTAGGCGAGCATAAGACAAAGCGAGAGAGAAAAGATAAAAAGAAACAAACGCAATAGACTATATCGATCATTCTAACCGTCATCACTCGAGATTGTTTAGACGCAGCGAGAAAGAGCGAAGAAAAAAAAACTATGTTCTTATTCATAAGATTTGTTCTTGTTTAGGAACCAATATCATATGTAAGCGAAGACGACGATTCGACTAATCGTGTATCGACAACAAGTAATTCAACGACAACTGATATGACGAAGAAGAAGAAATCCAAAGCTGCAACGATGTATGTTTTGAAAGCGAGACGATAAAATCGATTTGGTTTTTTTTTTTGGTTTTCATAGAGCGAAAGATTTCAAATCACGTGCTGCTAATTTAATTCGACGTCGGACAACCGAAGCAACATTATCCGAAAAAAGTCTTATTCCTTCACGTGACGATGTACAATCATGGGAGGAATCATTCGAAGCTCTACTCAGACATCGATGTAAATTCGAACGATGACTTGAGGGGTTTATTATTTTTTTTGCTTCTTGTCTTGTAGATGGTCAGGCTCTATTTCGAGCTTTTCTACGGACAGAATTCAGTGAAGAAAATCTCGAATTTTGGCTTGCATGTGATGAATTCCGTAATTGTAAAGAACCCAAACGATCTGCTAAAGCCAAGAAAATCTACATGGATTTCATAGCTATCGGTGCCCCGAAACAGGTAGATTCGATTGAATCGATTAACCAATCAAATCCTATTTCTTGCGGTATTCAGGTGAATCTTGATACTGAAACTCGTATGTCAACAATTGCAAATATTGATAATCCACCATTAGAAACATTCGATCGAGCTCAACGACGTATTCAAGGTCTAATGGAAAAAGATTCGTATCAACGTTTTCTCAAATCCGAACTCTATATTAATCTACTACGTCGAACAACATATCCAGTTCAACGACGGACAACAGCCGAAGTCTCATCGAAATCCTCCTGACAGCAATCAACTAATCAATCTCTGCTTTCATTCAATATGTGTTTCGTTTTACTACATCAGGATTGATGCTTTTCTTTTCTTCTCATGATCAATACTGGCTATTGATCGTTCGATATGGTAGAACATCGGTGCATCTAGTCAACAAATCAAGAGACCGAACGGGCCCCGCAAGAAAGAGGAAGAAAAACAACTAACGAAACTCTCGAGTGTTTTCCTTACGCAAACAAACTAATAACTATCATGTCGTTCTGTATCTCTCACTCACTCTCTCTTCTCTCTTTTTTTCGTTTATTCTTTTTTTTACTTGTGTCGTTATTCTCTCTCTCTCTTCTCTTGACCTGTGCGTGCGATTGTGTACAAAACGAGAACAGACACGAATGGTACTGACCAAAACCAAAACACGACAGTAGACTAACATTACGACGCGTTTTTTTTCTTTCTTGCTCTCTCTTTTTTTAATTTAATTTTATTTTATTTTATGCAAAAAAATGATTCATATATTTCAATTGTTATCGATGTAAAAAAAATATATACACATATATATTTCTAAATAAGAACTTAACAAACACATTCGAATTGAACCTTATGATGTACTTATGCTCATTAGTAAAATGATCTTCCAAATGAGAAGATCATTTCCTCGTAATGTCGATCAAAATTTAATCAAGTCGAGTCAGATGTCTACTACTTGTGGTTTTTTTTCCTGTACTCAATAGAGTTCGCTAAGTTCGAGTCGTTGCTCGTTTGTTAATTGGTGCATATAGTCGACCATTAAATGCTGCAAAAATTTTCATTTTTTCATCGATTCATGCAAGGCTAAATTATTTTTTTTAACTATTCGAACAATGCAGGCCGTATCTCAACAAGCCATGCCCATCGGTTCTACATTGCCATCGAATTTAAATAATTCTAATACACAATCAGCTCTCGGTTTCATCTCCGAGGAGATTCTTGATTATATTGATACTCATCATGAACGTTTGCCATTACTCATTATTTTGTATATTTTTACGATTATTTGGATACTCTATTTAATTCTCTATCATTCGCGTGTTCAAGGCAAAATTCTGTCTTATTTGTTGCGAAGATTTTATTTTAAAGACACAGCACAAATTCATTTCGATGCATTTTCGATCTCGTTTATATCGGGCTCGATTATGTTTAAAAATTTGAACTATACAACAAATAATTATACAGTCTTTGTCAAAGATGGATATTTAGTGTTTCGTTATTGGGCAAAAGCCAAGAAAAAATTATTGATACGCTTGAAAATTCAATTGAATTATCTTGACGTTCAATTTTCCAGTCCAATTCGTTCGAATACAGTCACTGAAGTCGATGATACAGCTCGAGGATCAATTGCTGGGTAAACGAAGAGATCATTTTCTTCGAAAAATGAATTTTATTTTTTTAAAAAGAATTCCTTCGAAAGTCGAAGAAACTCAAAGTGTGAATGCTGTCAAAACTACAGAAGAAGGTCTATTTATCAAACGACTTCGAAGTCTAATTCCAGCTGTTGAAATCAAAGTTGATCATGTTCGTTCAAAGAAAAAAAAATCATCTTTTGAATTTCTACACAAGATTTTTTGTTTTACAGGGCCGAATATCCGTTGGCCATAGAAGTTTACCTTACAGTCTTTCAATACGTTTCACCTCTATGACAAGTCATTTCACCACTGAAACACCATCAAAATACGCGCCTACAATCGATCCGATGACGTTGATCTACAGTCTAACCTATCGAAATCTTCGCGTGCAACTTTGCCCAACGAAAAACTTCCCTGAAGACAGTGATCGAGAAGAGTAGATAACTAATTGTTCTCGCTGTTTTGTTTTTTTTTGATAAAAGAATTTTTATAGACTACCGGCTATTCCATCAACAAAGTCGAGTGACAAGGAAATCTTTCAAATTTTCGAATGTGCCGAAGGTGAACTCGATTACGAACAAGATGTTCCCGGTAAACGAATCGAAAACGAAAATCCTGATGTTGCTTGGGCAATACGAATTAAGTGTAACAAAGAAACAAAAATTGCCTATGCACCTATGGTAGATCGACAGAGGTTTGTCTGAATAAAAGCAAAAGAATTCTTGAAAAACCAACAACAATTTTTTATAGAGAACTATTGTGGCAATATTTTTTGCCGACTATTTATGAAGAATCACCGATTACACCTGAATCATTGCTTGGTGATACGAGAATATTTAAATCAGTTCGATTTAAATTATTGCTAAATTGTTCAACTATCTTAGACCTTTATTTTAAAGATAAAAAAGAAGTATGAAGACGAAGAAGAAGAAGAGAGAAAAACTCACTTTTTTTCTAGGAAACTCAACAACTTCATCTCGAATGTCCAAATACAAATTCTTTTATCGATGCAACACTTCCATTCTCTACGAATCCCGATGGCTTCGATACAAATCTATCGATTAATCTTTCTCAAGTCAGTGCTCGAACCAGTCTTTCCTATAAACCATTACTTCAATCCGAATCTCTTCATGTAAATTTGTTTTCAATTCAAAATACAAAGAATAAATTATTTTGAATTTATATTTAGATTAAAATGCACATTCACTATCCACGCATTTGGAATGCATTACAAGACTGGTTCGTGAATATCAACGCTCGAAAAGCACAAGTTTATTTTGTATTCGAACATAAAAACTTTTTTCAAGGTTTGTTTTTCAACGAAAACAAAAAAGAACTCGATTGTTTCTTTCAGAATTAATCAATGATTTCGCATCGAAAACTCCTCCGCATATTTATTCCTTCACTCCATTTATTTATCATATCAATCTACGAGGTGAATTTGTTGAAGTTTTGATACCGAGTAATCAAGGAAATTGGATCGATTGTTCGACTAATGTCAATCCACAAGCAGTTGAAAATAGTAAACGAAACAAAACATTTCGAGTGAAAGAAATTGACATTTGCTTTCGTTTTTTGCTAAGCCTATACATCATTATGTGCGAAATCATTTGTTTTAAATTATGCATTACCATTTCTGGAATTCTGTCCGCAATCGACGACAATGGAATTGTCGATAAATGTTCGTTGACAAAAACTTTCCTATTTCTAATTTTTATTCGTTGACTAATGCGTAGATTACCGATGTTCTGGCGAGATTAGTTATTCCGGAAAAGAATCGAATGTTTTATATCATCGAAGGACTCGATGCACATAAGAAATTCTACACGCCACGTGGTATTCAATCTCAATTCGATTTGTCGAATGAATTCGATAGACGGTAATTGAAAACGAAAAAGCACAATGAGTTTCTATTTTTATTTTATTCAAGAGACGGATGTTTTGAATGCGCCGAAGCCAAACATATTAATATTCTTGTTGAGATTCTTCTCTATTCGTGTCCGCCGTACGATAATGAGCGAAATGGTAAATAGAAATTTATTTTTCAAAACAAAGAATGAAATTCTTTCGATTAGATCTTCTCTATGGTCAATATGTTCGATCACTTGGTAATCGACAAACATTTCATCCGAATAAACTCGAATATGATGTATTCAATCTTGAAATCGATGTTGGACCTGTCAATTTACTTCTTCACGGGTTATTTTTGAAGAAACTCTGGTGGATTAAAGAGAATCTCTTCGGCTGGGATCAGACATATCATGATATTCGCGAGCCAGATCTAATTCGAGAGAAAAAAATCATTGTCAAAGATGATCCACTCATCGATATGATCGATGAAACGAAACCAATCGATCCGAGGTATTTTCGACCTTTGATGGTTACTCTTCGCGTTGCTCTGCATAATATTACACTTCATCTTCTTCATGTAAATTTGCTTTATTTTTCTTTCTCGGTAAACAGATAAATAATAAGAATTCGGCTTTCTATTTGATAGCATACCGACAGTGAACCATCGCCGATTGGTTTTTGCGAAAGACTTTGTGTTGAAATGACAACTGATTTAAATGAAACGAGATTACAAGTCTTTTTTCTCCCGGTTAATGTTTATGTTGAAGATTCGGTTACTGTAAGTTGATTTAATATTTAAAAAAAGCACAATTTTGTTTTTTTTAGAGAAATAAAGCGGATCAGCATTTATCCGCCGGTAGTTTGCAATTGTCTGGCTTAGTTATTCGTGGTCATGCGATGTTATCACATGAAGGTTTACCACCGGAACGTGAAACATTAGAATATGCATGGCAAATGGATATCGTTCTCGGCAAAATCTCAGCACGTTTAACAACTATTCAAGTTCGAGAGATATTTTTCTCAATTGAACAATGTTTTTCTTTTTCAGTTAGAGAAAATTGTTTGTTTTCTTAAAAATTTCTACCTTCAAATGATGGAAGACGATTATGCACTCGTACGATCGCCTGTTAATGATAAAACGAAATGGATCGAAAAACTCAAATATGATGTATTAAGATTTAGTTTAGATTCAGTTGATTTCAATTTAATTGAAACCGGAAATGCGATTAGTGCTCAAGTAAAAGACATGAAAAAAACAAAAAAGACGAAATTGAATTTATTCGTTCGTAGATCGCTCCTGTTCGTTTGTGTATGTGTAATTTACATACGAGTTCATGTAATGAAGGTTTGACATTGAAAATCGGTGCTATACAAATTCGACAATTGTTACGTTTGCATCCTCAATCATGGCTCGAAGCTGGTTCAATACAAATTCCTGAACTACGTCTCAATGCAAAATTCGATTGTCATCCACCGATACCGATAAATCTAACTGAACAAATCGAATTTCTTCGTCGACATGATCAACATACACAACGTTTGCATTTTCTTTATTCATCAAAATCTCAATCGAACACGTCAACAACATCGAAACGACCATCTATCGTCGGTCTACCCATCAATTCAATCATGTCTTCATGTGCATGTCTCGGTGGTTCGCCAAATTACTATACTCTCGTTTCAGGCGAACAATTTTTCAAAAGTGCCTATCGTTTAAGTGAACAACCGTCGTTCGGTCGTTCGTTATTTAAACCTGATGTTCACGTCATTTATTCACATTCGATTTTCGAACAAAAATATCAATGGGATGCATATGAACAAATAAACAATGATGTTAACGAACAGCTACCTGATGAAGAAATATTCTATCCATTTGATTTTTGTACTCAACAGAAAACTCCCGATGAAAATGCGACGACATTTGCGTTTTCACGGTCGAGTTCAATGAAAAATATCAAACGAAAATCATTGACTGAACAAAAACTACACAAACGATCATCATCGTCAATTCCGTTGAATAAAGATAATTTAGAAGCGTCATCTTCAGTCATCAGTGACAAATTTCTAACACCTAGTCAACTATCGTTGGCTAGTGCTCAATCAGGTGATATCACACAATCCATACCAGCACATTTGAATTATCTTACGAGATTGTCTGATGGAAACGAAAGTCTATCGAATAAATCGTCGCATTCATCATCAACAGATTCTCTATCGGCATTAGAAGAAATTCTTCAACGACAACACACAGGACATCTAACTAATTCTCTTCCGATTAAAGTAATAATACGTACTTGTCGTCTTTTGAAAATCTAGTTTTTAAATTCTCTAGAATGCAACATCATCATCAATTCCTCAAACATCCCTTCCTAGTTCATCTTGGATTAGTCTTCGTAATCAAATGAAAATGCCCATTCCTAAATCGACTCTTCTGTGCACTACATACATTCGTTATCTTTCACATTACCGTTCAACATCATGGCCAATTAAATCGTCATTTCCTCCACCAATTCAACAAGATCAACTAAATCATCAACCACTACTAGACTTTCAATGTGTTTCACAAGGTTTTTCGTGTTCATTTCTTTCTGAAACACTCTCATCAACACATTCTCGTCATCAATTTACGTCAACTAATCCCAATCGACCACGTTTATCTATTATACCTGCACTATCATCGACTGCCAATGCAACTGAAAAAGAAATATCTCTTCGTTTTCTCGGCTCATTAAACATTCTTTTCACGCCGTTGATGTTAGAATGTCTAACAACATACATCGATAAATGGCAAACATTTCTTCAACATCCATTAGCCATCCTCGATGGTTTACATTTTCAAATTCAAACATCAACAAATCTTCCATCGAGTTCGACGATTGATCTCTCAGCAACGAAATTCTCATTTCAATTGCCGAAAATCAATCTAAGTCTCTTACAAGCCGGTCTTGCCGAAGATAATGTTCAATTAACTGAACTTCGAACACCGGTTGACATTGTCACCATGTCATTATTCGCTCTATCATGTAAACAAATTCAAATGGAAACGATTCTATCCAAACGTGATCAATCGACTGCCATGGTTTTTAAAATTCAATCGATTACAGGACAATTTCGTCGATTTGAAAATGAATTTTCCTCGCTTGAAAATGTTAACATTCATGCGATACAATCGCAACGCTGTCGATTGCAATTTCATATAGCAAATGACATTCAAACGCATCTGCCTATTGATGAACAACGAAAGAATTTCGGTTTTGTTATGAATGAATTCGGTTTACATCGACTTTGTTTTCGATTGATAAATAACGCTGCCAAACAAGAAAAAGAACGACAACAACCGAAAGTGAATCTCGCACAAATCGATGAAACACAAACAACGAAATCAACAGGCAAACAAAAAGCTAAACGAAAACAATCAACTGATGTAAGAGATATACTACAGTTCATTTGAAATTCTGCACTGTTTGATTTTCTTTAGCCAACTATTTCTCCACCAACAACAACCACCACCACCACCACTGTTGCAATCAGCCCAACAGCTCCATCTCCATCGAGCAGTGTCTTCGATGGTTCAATCGATCATGTTTGGATTTCATTTCCCGAACCACCGCATCAAACTCAATCGACATCGAATGTTTCGAAACGACCTCGTTCGAGTACAACCAGTGTTTCTCAACTATCACATCCGCAAAAGAAACTCTTTTCCTATACGCGTTATGATTGGAATTTTCTGTCGACATTATCACCGACTGTTCTCGGTTGGTTTTGTGTTCTCAATCGAATTCAACAGCCGATGAAAACATGTATGAATAAACGAGAGAAATATTTAGATGCCGTTTTAACTTATTTTCTTATTGAAATGAAAACAAATTTAACTTTATCTGAAAGTAAATTTTATGAATTATTTACACCGAAAACAAAATATCTTCTTGCACATCCGGTTTGTCAATTGATAACTGAAATGCGAAAGACATTCAATAGAAATTCACAAATAAAATTGAATCTTCAAGAACATTTTCTACCAGATATTCAATTACTTAAACAAGGCATTCGACATTCATGTCGACTTTGGGCAAAACTTCTCAAACAACAACCAACGAGATTAGTTATTCAACCGATTGCTTCAGCAAATACAAATTCACCAATCAATAGTATTTTGCCAACAAATCCGAACGATCAAGAGCAAGTCATAACAGCAACAAGAGTACGAACACGACTGGCCAAAGACACAATCATTGATATGAGTAAAGAATCGTCAGCAGGCCCAGAACGCCGACGTACGTCGAATATATTTGGTAAATATGATTTTTTTGCTCGTGTCTTTAATCCATTTCAAACCAGAAGAAAAAAGGAATCATTTTCTTTGTCTCACTTGTCATGTGCATGCCTAAGCATGAGTTAATCTAAACATCTTTATAGTCCAACCCGCAGGTTATGAAAATCTTGCATTTGAACAAGGTAAGTCATGTATATTCATCGATCAAAGTCATGCTTGACATACCGACATATCAAATTTTCAGCACGATCGCTTAGATACAATGAATTGATCGACATTGAATAAAAATAGACCTAGTTGCATGATCAGTTTTCTTTTTACTTTCGTTTGATTTGACGAAGAGAAAACAAAATTTTAACCATTGAATTCATTGTTTTTCCTATTCGTTTCATCGTAGACAAAGCATTGAGACATCTTGAACCAACAGCTAATGTAAACAATACCGTTGGTTACAGACGAATTAATAATATTGGCTCAGATGAATCAGATTTTGAAGTCACATTCAATCCAAAACGACATACAACTCAGGAAACAGGATATATCATTGATCCCGGTTCGGAACTAACTGGTTCAGTTGAACAATTATTTCGAGTTCTACTTGAATATGCCGGAGTTGAATTATCTGTTACATCATCAATCGAACCATTGTTCAAAAAACTCGGTCAAACTGTCTTAGCATCGGCACATATTAAAAAATTCGATGTGAAAATTCTTCCGAATGAACTGATCAATAATAATAATTCTTTACCTCTATCAATAAATCCTTCTCTTGAATTATCAGTTCTCAATGTTACAAATTTAAATCTGCAAAGTGTTTTTCGTCAATCACTTGAACACGATCAATTGCATTCAGCAAATGTTCAAGGTGGCGTACGTATCCAACGTATCCGACAAGAAGTCAATCTTTCATTGCTTCGTCTCGTTTATCAATTCTATACCGTATTCGGTAATGCTGTTGAATATACGGGCATCAATGAAGTGATTCAAACCGATGGAAATTTTAGTGCGCAAACTCTTGATTCGCCAGAATTCCGTTCACGGACGAGTACACTGCGCGATCGACCTGAATCAGGAATTGAAAACTTAGTCTTAAAAACACTTCAATCAAATATTTTGCAAGCTCATCGAGCCGATGAATTCGATGATATCGAACGGCCATGTTGGAAGAAACTACGTGAACTTATTGTCAATATTCAATTAACACCCGAAGTTAAAACTCCACAACCAAATGATACGATTTCACCGGTTCAACAAGCAACAACTGATACATTGCTGTTGTCAGCCTTCGGATGGTTAATTATCGATGAAATTTACTATGCTGCTTCGTTGGGAGGCTTGAAAGTCGAAGGATATATGAGAAAAGTTCAAGGAAGTATGTCTCTCGCACAAAAACTACGTGCTATGAAAGCAAATACAAGTCAACAGACTTCGAAAAAATATGATGGATCATTGATTCTTCAAATTGAATCGACTACATTGTCTCTCAAAGAAACTCATTCAACAAATTCCGATACATTAATTAATAGTACTCAAACGAAATCACATGACTATTCATCAGCAACAAGTCAAGATGTATCCGTTCTCGATATCATCATTGGCAAATCACGAGCATTGACATCACTTCAAACTCGAGGTGTCAATTTAACTTTAAGTGCAGTAACGAACATCGGTACGATTGCAATGGATGTTCCTCTACGACCACAAGAAGTACATGCACTTGTGAATCGTGCTGGTCGATTGATTACATCCTATGTTCAAGAATTTCTTCCCGATGAACCACAGGAATCAATTATAGCAACGTCAACACCAGCAGCAGCAGCAGCATCTGTTCAAGAAGAATTCGATCCAATGGATACGAGTTTAAATGATACAATCGAAGAAGTCATTCCACTAACAACATCCGAACAAATTCCCGAGAAAAAACGTTCGTCACACATCCGACGTAAACCAACGTTGACATCGAATCCAACTTCAGAAATTCTCGAAACTCAACAAAGTATATCTTCAGCTGTGAAAGGACCACTCTTTCAAGTTCATCTCACCGCTCAATGTCAAGGAATGACATTCTCCACCACACTTCTATCGACTCTCAAAGCACAATACAAGATCGGGATTGTCGAAGGTGTTGCTCATCTCGGTAGTGCAAAATCACGTTTTACAGCCGTCGTTCATGAACATGCTCTTCATTTTCTCACGAATAAAAATTCCGTAGATTTGCCAACGGTTAGTTCGGATAATCATGTTCGTATTGATTTTCCTGAAATACGTTGCTATGGAAATTATACGACCGAACAAGATGAATACAATCAAACACGAGGTCATTTAAATCTTCGTAGCAATATTGAAATATTAAAATTAACAATAACAGCTGATTTTCTTGCGCAATTAGTATTTGTTTCTCAAGTTATTATCGATGAAATCAATGAAATTCTTGCTAAAGTATCGGGTGTCGATCAATTCGAATTTCAACCAGCAAAATCAGCATTAAAAATTGAACATTTCAATGATGACGACGAAGACAAACCGCCATCGACACTTTTCTCCTATAAAATCGGCGTTTTCATGCGAGGTTTCGAAGTCATCGGTCAAACACCATCGAACACGGTCGTTAAATTCGAAAATGGAGAGAAAAAAGTGCCCATTCGAATTAAACTAACTAATCTCGACGAAGAAAACAGTTTACTCTTACATAAACCATCCATCAATGCTTTGCTATTTATTAAATTAAGCCTAGGTCAATTATTGCATACAGGTGGTTTTCAAGACGATGCCTATTTCAAAACAAGATTATTAGTTAAGAATTCGTTTCAGGTAAAAGTTAGACGCGAAACGTCTTTTTTTTCGAATATATTTTTTTAGTTTGATGAACCTGATAAAGAAGCATATTTTATTCAATTAATTCAGCCAAGTTTCTATTGGCAACCAGGTGCAATCGATAAAGGTATTCTATTCTGGTTGAATTATAAGAATACATACGAACATTGGAATGAACAACGAGGTGCATTTACAACACCGAAAGCCGATGGCAAACGCATTCGTTCGTTAGTCAATGTTCAACCATCGCCAGCAGCAAAAAATCAATTGAATCTTATGTTTCAATTGCATATTATCGATTTAGGAATCGCAGTACCACTGCAACAAGTCGATCATCCAACAAAACTCTCGGAAAACGTATCCATGCAGCCGATTACTGCTCGACAATCGCTGCCACTCGCTGATGAATGCAATGATTTTCTTGTTTTTACACTCGATCAAACAACAATTTCAGCGTGTTCATGCGGAGCAATCATTAGTTCCGGTTCGTTCGAAGGTTTCTGCTTTCGTTTTGCTGAAGGTTTTCAACACATAAATCCAAGTTGGAAACCAACTCGTTCATCGACATCATCATCGAATGTCATTCTCAATGCGTGTTGCGTTCCCAGTGGTCAATATCTCATGCATTCTCGAGCCAAACATCTACCGAATTCAACAAGTCCTAAATGGTTTCTCAATGTTCAATGGGATATGAAAGGTATCGACATTCATATCGATTCGATTATTGGCAAACGTTTTTCGCAATTAATTCGTACGATTACATCGACACATTTGATTGCCGCTCATGATCAATTGAATACGGACAATGATTCGCTGAATAATTCGAATTTTAGTCAACAGATGAGTTCAGATGCGAATAATTTAAATGAATCGAATGATCCGAGCGAAGATGATGAGAGAAGAAAACGTTTGGAATATGAATATTCAATCTTAGGACAAAAAATAGCGGCATTAAAGTAAAATTTATTTATTTTTTTGATTAAAAATAATGTGATTTGTGTTAGACGATCGAATGCATCGGCAGATGTTCTTAAACCGGAAGAAGTTCGTTATAATTGGCTGGAAAAAGAGTTACTTCACACGGTGAAAACAGAAATTCAACAGAAAATGAAAAAACAATCGAACAAGGTAATAATTTCACTTCAAAGATGAGTTCGATTGAGTTTTTTTGTACTAATACTTCACAATGAGTTGATGATAAACCTACGGACTTTTTCTAGCCAATTCAGTTTCAACATACAAACGATCTTGAAACGGTTCGCCTCTGTCTTTTGTTTTTATTGTTTGACGAAAAATGAATGTTGTTATTTTTATTCGTTTTGCATGTTGACCGTTATTTTCCTCTTTCGAAATATTTTCTCACATTTTAAATAATTATGTTTGTTTTTCCGTGTATTTAGGCTAATTTGAATCGACCGATTTTGCCTTCGCTAAGCGTTCCACATCATCAACGATCGAATTCTCAAGATCAACCAGTTGTCATTCGAAATACTCGGTAGGTTATCCAGTGATTTCAATTGTTGTCATTGTGCTTTGCTTTTCTACGTAGATCTTATATGAAAAATAATTCTTTTGCGGGAGATCAGAGAAGGTATTCGCCAAAAAAACAATAGTATTCTATTGTAAGAGTTTGAAAATGTAAAATCGTTTAGATCGGCAATCACAACACCACAAACACCATTCCCACCATCACCTATTCGAGAAGAAGATACTGACGATCTATTGTCATTAACCAATCGCCGGTAAGAGATCGATTTCGAATGTTTTTTTTTTATAAATTCTTGTTCGTCAAATTAGGAATCCATTTGAGACTATATATTATAGGTATTCGTTTTGATAACTAATCCGCTCTTGTATTTTTTTTTGTTTTGGGATTTCTTATTTGCTTCTTAACTTGATTTTTTAAATAAGTTTTCGATCGTAACATTTTTCTTTTGCTGTCTTAGTGTTGGTTCTAATGAAGCCGAAGAACGTCAATCGAATACATCAATGAATCCCACGGAAATCACCTCGACACCAGCTGTTGATCTCGAATTGAATCTTAACATTCAAATAGCGACTGGCTCGTGCAATCTGTATACACGTCGTGATTTAATTGCACATCCGCCATCAGCAACAAATCTATCTAAACAACAAACACAAACGATGGCTGGTGTCATTGATATCATCAATAAAATTGAATATCATATTTCTCAATTTTCACTGCCTGGCGTCGATGTTTACGCACATTATCATTCGAAACATGATAGTACAACGACGAGTTCATTGAATAAGAAAGGAAGTGTCTATTGTCAAGCAAGAGTTCGTTCACCATCGACACAACTTATTATTCATCCGATTCTATTGGATTTTCTCGAACAAACTCTCGAATATGTGAAACTACCTAGTGAACAGCCGAGACGAACAAGCATCAAAGTCGAACCAATTAAAGACCCGAATGTCGATGATGATCATCTCAATTCAATGTAATTAAAAAAAGGTTCTCTTTTATTTGTTTTGCTTAAAAGAATTTCGATTTCAGGTTTCTACCCGAAGATGGAAGTTCTTCGGCTTCATTTCCCATCGATGTTGTTGTCAGTCTTTCGATTCAACCTTGTGTTCTTCTATTCACATGTCTACCAACTCATCCGATGGAGTGTGAACTCCGTTTGCCAGCTGTTGATGTCGTCCTATCTTCAAAACGTTCTCCCATGACTGAAATTCCATCGGAACAAATCGTTGAGAATTCATTCGTCGGTCTAAGTTTTTCTCTCTACATGAAAGATTTCAAACTCAATGTTTATCATCCATTTTCCGGCGAGTCAAAAGTTCATCTCTACGAAGATTTTCGTGCAGGTCAATTACAAACACGAAATGCTCTGGCTGTTAGCGTTCAATCGGTGTCCGTGAACATCTCTCGAACACGATACATACTCATCACTGACAATGGCGAATATTTAAACAATATTCAACTTTCCACACTCGCACAAATTTCGAAAGCACAATTTGAATTCGATATTCGACGCTTTTCCGAGATCTTAACTTTTCCGAAGATTTGGTACAATCGAACGTTAGCTCGTCGATTGTTTCTCGGCGACGAGACTCTTCCAACGCGAATTTCTTCATCGAATACCATCGCACGGCCACATCCAACTGTTTCGTCAACAACAACGAAACAAATCCGTAAACAAGCACGTGTCCTCGTCGCTGTTCAATTGAGCGAATTACATATTTCAATGCGAATGTCAAATGTCATGGGCATTGTCGAATGGAATACCAAGGATGTCAATGCAACTGGCCGATTGAAATTAACCAGTGAAGGAAAGAAAATCTTGTATTTTCTATTAGGATTACGAAAATCTGTTCTTCAAGCCGAACAAGGCATTATTGGAGGTTTAATTAAACTGAAAAATCTACGAACAACAGGCTCGATTCATCAAGAACTTCGGGATCGGTCGGATTTGATCGATGCCTCGCATATATTCGATGTTCTTGCCAGTGGTATTGAAGTTCGTTTGGATTATATGGGTTCGCCGACGTTAATGGGCCGAATATCGGACATACTGCTCCGATTGAAAGACGATCGTCATTCGACACGAACGAACGATTCGATTCGTGCGATGACGCTCGTACTTGTCAATCTCGAGTGGTCACAATTACATCTCATGATAACGCGTTCGACAACGCCTGATATTATGAAAATGGTCATGAAATTAATCGAATTTTTCACTGCACATTTAACAAGTTCGAAACATCTTCTCGCATCGGTTCAATACGATTTTCGTACGGGAACGAAACGAACAAGTCCCGAGAAAACCAATGTTCAACAACCAAAATACGATATTAACATTATCAAACGACATATCGGTATGAACGGCGGTGAAATCATGTTGCAAGGTCACAATCTAACAGTTGTTGTTTTTCATGGGCTCAATTTCAAGTCTCGTCAATGGGCATTGTTCTCTCTCAACGAGCCACAAATCAATTTTGTCACTGATCGAGACGAAGAAGGCGATATCAATCAGAAACTCTTCTTCTACTTAGGCCATCAAAGTCAAACGACACAAGCCAGTCTTCAATCTCGTACGAATATGGCTTCGATTTCGAAAGTAACACGAAATTCCAATGATGCACCATCGTCTCTGACGACGAATGAATGGTTTGATTATGCCAGTTCATCGATATCGGCTGTTGGATTACGAGATTTTCCGAATTTTGATGATGATGAACCGAGCACAGTTACACGACGTATTCGACCGAAACAATACGAGCAAAATGCCGAACCGATATTTATTCTTCCCGGGCTGGAATTACGTTTTCAAACGCGACAATTAAACGGTAGAATTAGTCGAATTACAAAGTCAACCCTCGAAATTGTGTTTTTTGATTTCAGGACAAGTTCATTGCAGTTTCGAAACGGAATTCTACGAACACATTATGTTCTCATTCAATGCTGAACATTTCTATTTTCTTCACGATCTTATTTCTTGTTATATCAAAGAAAAAGAGAAAGCTATCACTGATAAAGTTCGTTCACGGTTTTCCAATGATAGTACAACAACAACGAATGAAGAACTCAAAGGTGATGATACACGAAAATTCATTTGTCCAGATAATAAATGGAAATTACAGCCAACAATAAGACTTCTCACGGCCTACGGCAACGAAGTCGAACCCTTTGGTGCTGATTATGTTTTGCAAAAGCTCGGCTTTCGTCATGCGCGTTTAACTATTCCTAAATGGGTTCAACGTGGCATCATGGATCCATGTGAACAATCGATGACATTCGTTCAACTTCTATTGATTTTTCTTCTTCCGGAACGGTTTAAAGAGAGTTGTTTGAAAGTGTGATCGCATTTTTAATTTTATTCAAGCAAAAATAATTCGTTTTGGTTTCTAGTCGATGAGAATTCTTCTTCTTCTTTTCTATTATTTTTGTAATTGGATTGTGTAATAAATATTTCCGCCAGATGTCTCTGTACATCAGGTTCATTCAATCGATGTATGTTTTTTTTTATCATTCTGTTACATAAAAAAAAGTAGAAAATGGCGTCGAAGAACCAATAAATCTAAACCCACACGTGTGATTGACTTTTGTGTTGTTTTTCACTCGTTAACTTCTTAGAGTTTTTATGAATAAACTTATCATGCCATTTACATTAACAACTGATGGACGTTCATTGACGAATTTCTTTCAAGCCAACGAGCAAACAAATGAAAATTTAATCGTAAAAAAACAAAATCTATTAGCTATTTTCAAATTAGTTATTAAAGATTTATTAAACTCAAGTTTTCGTCATGAACGTCTACTTGAAAAAGAATATTTTCCATTGAAACATTTCTTCATCGTCTTCGAACATATTCTCTACCATGGTTACACAGGCAAGAAGACTTTTCCATTGACAACGTCAACAAATCGAAAAGATCTTTGGCCATTAATTGAATTAATTTCACGGAAATCTTCGCAAGCAGATGCGAACGATATTTCACTTTCATCGAAAGAAATGACGAATATTCGAACGTCATTAGGACGTGTTCGTGCATGGTTACGTCTTGCTCTTATGCAGAAACGTTTAGCCGATTATTTTAAAATACTTGTCGAACAAAAACAACAACTCAAAGAACTCTACGAACCTGATGCTCTCCTATTATCCGATGAAATTTCGATAATTACCGGTCTATTAGTCGGTTTAAATGTGTTAGATTTAAATTTCTGTTTAAAAGAAGCCGTACTCGATGTTCCTGTGGAAACGAGTATCTATTATCATCTATATTTACGCGAACGTCGTATTCCATCACAGTCAGCCATGAAAAATATTCATCCGCCAGGTGCAATTGAAGATGATGTCGATGAATTAGATGATTATTCATCGTTATCATCATCACCGTCATTACGAGCAAATCTACAAACATCTGATAATGCTATTCTATCGACAACGAATAGCACAACTGAAACAGTCAATTTTGATGATCAAAGAATTTCGAATATCATCGATCAGAAGAATTATATCGAGGAACTTCATAGAAATTTACAAAAAACAGTCACAATTCTTCAAACACGTTTACAATCATTGGAAGATACGAATAAATCGTTGATGGACGATGTTATCGTACAAAAAATACGTATCGGGCAGTTAGAAGAAGATCTTGCACGAGTCAGAAATGATAAAGATGCAATGGAATATTCTTATCAAGCAAAAATCAATGTAAATTTACGATTTCTATCGATTGATTTAGTTTTTTTTCTTTTCATTTTCATTCAGAGTTTGAATGCTGATATGGATGTTGAACGAGAGACCTATCAAAAATCTCGAGTTGGACTCGATCTTCTCTACAGTGAGCTACAGAAGAAATACAATGACGAATGTTTATCGAAACAAGTACGAAAAAAAAATAACATTCTTTATTTTTCTAATTTTGATGATTGAGTAGGATGTTGAAACTGAATATCAATTACAATTGGCACAGAAAAATGATTTCATTGAAGCAGCTAAATTCATGGAGAAAGAAATGGAAACGAAAAGTACATTGTATACAAGTATGAAAGAACAAATCGATGGAATTAAAGATGAAAATATTCGTGTATCGGAAAAATTACAACATGAAATCGAGAAAAATGAAGAACGTGAACAGCAAATTCTCTCATTAGGAAAAGAAAATCAAATGCTAAGAGAAACAATCAGTCAATTAGAAACGAAGTATTTATTCGAAATGAGTTTATATTCAAATATCGAGTTTTGGTTTTAGTATCGAAGAGATTAACAATGAAAAACACGCTTTGAACGATACAAATGAATCACTAAGTCGTGATCTTGCGAAAGTCGATGCTGAAAAGTAACTTGATTCGATGAAATTGAATTAATTTCATTGTTTTTCTTTTCAGAACATCGATTGAAACTGATTTACGTGTTGAAAAAGATTTTCATCAACGTCTTCAACAAGCATTAAAAACCGAAAAAGAGAAAGTTTCATCACTTCAATTCGAACTTCACGATCATCATTTGGTCAAACAAGAATACGATTCATATAAAAAAGAAATGACCAAGCAACAAAATGATTTGCAAAGGAAAGTTCAAGAACAAGATGAAACATTGAGAGAATTGGCATTGAAATTAGAAATTTCGATAAAACGTGAAGACGAATTTCGAGAGAAAGACGGTCTTCGATCGTCGACTTGGATGAAAGACGAAGACGTCAAAGACTGTTGTCAATGTAAAAAAGAATTCAGTTCATTGAGACGAAAACATCATTGTCGAAAGTACGACGAATTCACTTTCATTTTCAAATCATCATTATCGTTTATTTTAGTTGTGGACAAATCTTTTGTGAAACATGTGCAGGTACCAAACTACCTTTACCAAGTTCCAATAAACCGGTTCGTGTGTGCGACATGTGTCGAAATCATTTATTAGCGCAATGTGCTGTCAATAATCCATAAAATTGGTCAATATGTTTGTATATATATATATATTCAAAAGAAAGAAAGTTTTTGATTGCTCATATTCTGTCTGTTTGTGTGCGTGTGTGTGTGTGTGTGTGTTCGGATAAAAAACATTTAAAAAAAATGTTAGTCAAACAAAAGAACAAGAATAAATAAAAAAATCTAACTATTCTTATCTCTAATGATTATTTATTGATTTTAGAGAAAAAAAAAGTATGCGAATGTTATGTAAGCGAATGAGTGAATGTCGATGGCGACCGTTGATTCACACATTCGTTTTTTATTTTATCATCGTGTATCATTTAACGTTCTTTACCTCCTACATCGAAACATCATTCGCATAGCATAACACGAGAGAAAGTCAACGCCTACTCAATGTGAGTATGAATATATGCGCGAACTCGATTTCATTCAATCCTTCGTAGAAAGAATATGCCGAGTGTTCGAGAAGAAACCGTCGATATTCGTGAAGCATTCAGTTTGTTCGATGATCGTGGCGATGATAAAATTCCCAAGCAAGTGTTTGGCGAAGTCGTTCGAGCCATTGGATTAAATCCAACTGAAGGTCAAGTCAAGAAAACGATCGAGAATCTGTCGGCTGATCGTATTTCATTCGAAGAATTTCTTCCGTTATACGAATCATTAGCAAAGAAAACAGCGAATCTCGATGAAAATCATTTAATTGAAGGTCTACGAGTGTTCGATAAGGAACAAAATGGAAATATTCTGTCGGCTGAACTTCGTCATTTATTAACGAATCTTTGCGAACGTTTAACAGATGAAGAAGTCGAACAGTTATTATCGGGTTCGGAAGATAAAAATGGTTTAATTCATTATGAAGAATGGATTAGAAAATTACTTCGCAATTGAACTTTGTCTTATTTTTATTCTTTTCATCAGTTTTTTTTTCGTATTGTCTTCTAATTCGCGAAATTAATCAAATAATAAAAGCTTTCGAATTCTTTTTCAGATGCTCATTAATTCAGTAAATTTACCTGTTTGTGTTCGACTTCGAACCGAAAGAATTCATTCGACAAAGTACGTCTCAGCAAACATCACTCACTCACTCACTCATTTCAAATAAATCTCTTTTCAGAATTCGATACTTTGATCTATTGATTCTCATTCCAAATGTTCTCATGTTTTGCTTTCTAATTTTGAAATGTTTTCAAAAACGAAATAAATTAACATTTAATAAGCCATTAACACTCACAATCTATTCTCTCATTATCGGAATAACAATCACCAATATCATACGATGTACATTCGTCATGATCTACGCTGAACAAGGCGATCATAAACAAGAACTAATTGCTAAAGTAAATACAACAAAGAAATGAAGAAGTATACGAATGAAATTGTCTTCTCTCTGTGTGTAGAGTCTTTGGTTAGTTTGCCGTTTTATGTTGTTTTGGACGGAATTAAATGTTTTATTATTCGGATTTTGTTTTGGTAATAAGAAAGTACAAGCAATAAAAATCATCGTTTTCTCATTCGTACTTTCTTCGATTTACATTGGACTTCAAGTAGAAATAAATATTCGCATAGTTGAGAGTGTTTATTTATTTATTTATCTAGGCATTCTTTGAATTTCGTAATGACGATCGACCTGTTCAATTTCAATCGAGTAATTACAAACTTTATTCATCCGGTGGAATGAAATTTCTTCTCATATCAAGTTCGCTCTTTCTCACCGTAAGAAGATCAAACACAACTCATTTACTCATTTATTTTCATTCAATTAGATGTATATAATCAATTTCTTTGTTCCCTGTTTATATCAACGACGATACGAGCAAATATTACCAAGTAATTACCAATCCAACAGATTGAATTCTCTCATATTCCTCTCGCTAGTTCGACATTCATTCTATTTCTATTGCTTGATTTTGACTTTGATTAATCTCATTGCAATCATTGGCACATGTCTCAATCTAACTGACACAACAATTCATAGTCTTTGGTAATAAACTACGCTCAATCTCCGAGAGAGAGAAAAAAACAAATGTTCATTTTGTCTTCTCTAGTCTACTCGATGGAACTACATGGATCTTATCGACATGTTTTGTTCCATTCGTTTATTTCTCATTTCTTCATCGAGCTTTGAGTTCGAAACAACTTATTCCACAAGTAATCTATGCTGATTCAGAGATCGACGATGATGATCTGATTGATCCATCGACAAACGAAAGAGTCGACGGTCAATTCGAAGATATCACAGCTTCAACGCGAATAATCCAAGAGAATTCAACAATGTTTATGTGATTCAAGAGGAATATAATTTCTTTTCTTCTCAATGTATAATTCTTGATTTATATATTTGATTTTTTAATAAAAGAAAAGAAAATTACAATGGCGGTGCACAACAGAATTTACGCGAACGATATAACCAATTTGGAAGTTCATCATTTTCAGTGAGATCTAAAAATTGAATTCTCTACAACGACCAAAGAAACAAATGAGTATCTTACCATTGTCAATATCATCCGAGGAAATTTCGTACACAGCATGAGGTTGTTGAGGTACACGGTTTTGTAACTAAATATTATCGTTGAAAATGAAACAAAACAAGAAAAGAAAAATCAATCGAAGTTACCCATTTATGTTTGCCCGTTGATGATGGATAAGCATAAGCAATGACCAAACAACTGACGATAAAAACGAGAAGACGGATAAACCAACTCGACATGATGCTATTCAAGAATGAAACTAATGTTCGTTTGTTGAGAAGAACTAAGAAATGGATCTTATAAATCTTTTTCTTCTTCTCTATTTCTCTCTATCTCTCTCTCGTTTTTGCTCCGTGAACAAATAGTGAGATCAAAGCTGTTGGAGACTCTTGAGAAAAAAGCTGTCAGTCAAATGATTTTCTTCTGCGTTGGTGGATCGCCAATTTGTCCTTTTGTTTCGATTACAATCGGTAGAAGTATTGTTACTTTGTTCTTTGAAATCTCAATAGACGATCGGATCGTATCCGAATAATTGTCAACAAATAGAACAATAACTTTCTTCTTTTGTATTCAACGAAAATTAGTAAAGCATCTCGATTAGATTGAATTGAAAAATGTCTTCAAAACAAAAATCAAGTAAAATATTTCTTTCTTTTATTATTATTATTAGTATTAGTATTAGTATTAGTATTAGTATTGAAGCCACAGACAAAAAAAAGGAGAGAGAACAAAACAACATCAACCGGTCTGAATGAGATTTCGATTTGTTGATTAATTATTTCCAGCGTTGAAGATTTTAAAAAATCGAACGAATTTCGCGACAAAAAAGTTGATTATAAAATACCAAAGATTTCTTGCTGTTGGCCGTTTCGAAATGAAAATTCGCCAGAGTAGAACGAGAAGAATCGTATTGAATGTCCAACGAATATTTCGAAGATTGGTTAAATGTTTTTGTGCACTATTCAAACAATTCATATTCTCATTTAAAACATAACGTTTCGTTCCGATTAAATACGATTCAATGTAGGTTGGCCAATGTAAAGCACGAATATCGAAATAGAATTCAGACGCATTGTTTGTTTCGTTAACTAATTGTTTTAATGCATTTAAACTATCGTAGGAACATTGAATTTCATCTCGATGAATGAACGATTCAAGACTAAGGAGAATTCGATGGAGATTTTTGTAGATATTAACGACATGTGCTTGTCGACCGATTAAACGCAGACCGAAATCAGCGAGATAAGCCGGAATTAAATGAGAGAAGAACACATACGAATCATGAACTAAACTATGGCTTGTAATCGAGAGATTTGGCCGCCGAAATGCGTGTTCATAGGGAATACGTTTCGAATATTCGGTTAGATAATTGCTCATTTCTTGCCAATGAAATGGATTCAAACCACTCGATGTACAATGATAAATTTTAATGTCCTTCGATGTCTGTTGTTGTTGTTGTTGTTCGTCGAGTGATTTACTCCAAAGAGAAGCAATTAAGAGATTAACCGCGATATCAACAGGTACGATATCGAGTATGTCCTGTGAGTCGCTTTTCATCGAACGGAGATAACCTCGACCAGCAGCAACGAACAGTTCGCTGGGCCCGTTCGATTTCTCGATCCAACCGGGATAGGGTTCTTTCCAAGCAGCTCCTATAATCGAAACTCGAACGATCGATATCGGCGGCAGAAACGTTCGTTCATTTGCCAGAACGGTTTCGGCGAGCCAATGCGTAAATGTAAACGCATTCGGTTTCGGTCCGATTAGTTTCGGTGTTGCCAATGCAAGCATTTCTTGATCCATCCAATCGAATGCATCGATCAGTTTCTCGGGCTGAATACCGCATGGATAGATGCATTCGTCAATGAACGGACAATCGATATTGGCGTAGATTGAGGAGAGATAAACCAGAGATTTCAATTGTGAACATGTTTTGAGAAATTGAAGATTGGTTTTTAAATCAATAACATTGATTGTAATCAGATCTTTGAGATTTTGCTCTTGAAAATCAACGGAATTGTGTGCGATGTAGTAGCACAGATCGATTTTATCGCGATCAACAGTTGTTTCATCGGATGAACACAGAAGTTTTTGATCGAATGGAAGAATTTTATCTTGAAATTTCGGATTTATCGATCGTACACGATCAAATAATTTGCTTGCATAGATTTCATTGAATGTATCCACTGGTGAATTGGTTTCATGCGATTGAATTGGACAATAGATTCTCTCAACATTCGAACATGAACGAAGTAATTTCTCGAGTAAAACTTTGCCTGTAAACGTTGTCGAACCAAAAATGAGAATATGTTTGCCTTGATAGAAATCACTGATTGTCAATGACATGATGATTGAATTCAAGTGGATACAAATGAAATCTAGAGAAGAAAATTACGATGATACAATTTGTTTTTCTCTTTGCGACTTTGTTGTTCTGTCAAATAACTTCCGGGTATGAGTGATTGTATTCGTCGGCCATTTGTTTCTGACTTGTTCCTTCTCATAGTGTGTAGACTGTCGATGCAACCAATAGCAACAGAAGGAAAGAAAGAAAAAATGAGTTTATTGAAAATAAAAAAAAATAAAAGATTTTATGTTTCAACATCTTCGTCTTTGTCTTCGTCTTTTATCGTCGAGTCTGCGATTTTCATTTCATTCAACTGCTGCCAAACATCTTCTTCGGCATTTTTCTCAATCATATTTTTCATAAAATCATCTTGATTATTGGTTTCTTCTAAAAATTTCGACCATAGAATCGGATATTCATTGGAAATATCATCTCGTGCAACTGTTCTTTTCTTCGCTTTTTCACCTATCCACGTTACATATTGACCTGCCAATGTTTTCCATTGATCGAGTATTGCATTTGAAAAACCTAACCATTTCTGTATGGCATTTAAACGTCGAGAGACTCGCTCGATTGTATCAGCAACGTCTAATTTATGATTCTTCTCCCATTGCGAAAGCATTGGACGAATCTTTTCACGAATAGCTCGAAGAATAACATACCAAATCGTTTTCTTTTTCAATAAACCAATAACTTCGTCAGCTTGATTGAGAAAATAGAGAACACTACCTTCGCATTCATGTCGATATTTGATTGAAGTTAGATATTCATTTAGAACGTGACTTTGATTTTCAATGATTTCATAATCAGTCGTCGATAAATGCAAACATCGTGCGATTTCAATAGCAAAATCCGGTGTTAATGCACATAGATTTGTTACTTTCTTATCGAAATCTTCTGGTACTTGTGCAAAAGTAATAAATTTCAATTCAGAACGATGTGGTTTCTCTTTTAAATACGATAGATTAACAATATGTTGATGTTCATAATTTAAAATTTCAAAAACTGCTGTATATCTTGTTAATGATAGGAAATTTAATAACATTGCACCTTTGTCTGGCATTGCTTCTAATGCATAAAGAATTGTATGACAAAATGAACTTGCATAATTGTACGTTGTATCATTGCCGTACATGGCTATATCATCATGAGTACGAAAACAGAGATGAACATTTTTCGAACCAGCAATAAGAATTAAACGATTGTCAGGTGGAAGAGCTACACATGAGAGATGACAAGCTTCACCATTGATTTTTCTTGTACAAATTATTTGTGAAGCTGTTCGAGGATGTTGAAGAAAATAACGTAACCAAGCTTGATTATCATCTTCTCGATCGTCATCATCACCAAGACCACCACTGAATTTTCTCAATGCAAACAAAGCAAAATCTAATCGTGGTTGTGCTTCACCTTTAACTCGACATTGAAGTAATGTACATCCTCGTGGTAAACGTTGTCGTAATTGTTCATCTCGATCGTATAGTTTATCGTCAGGACCTCGACATGATATTCGAACATCGATGATTTCACCATCGGTTATATTTGGACCTAAATTTCCTGATGGAACTGCTTTACTTCCACTTTTAATATTCTTATTTCGTGATTGAATCCATTTCATATATTCGTTGACAAATGGAGTTGGACGAGCTAATTCTCTTTGAGTATTTGCTACACGATCAGCAAGAAGAATTTGCCAACGATCACTTCGTTGAACTTGAACATTTTCTTTTAAATAATTAAAAACTGTTTCCCATGGAATAATATTAAAATCTAACTTCTTCTTCGTATCACTGGATGTCGCCATTACAAAATGAAATTTAAAAAAAA
>Ga0209935_1000791_pt1 | contig 65102 bp, 99 predicted proteins | sample ThiBio_1000_plan_2_FD_183958 | JGI IMG/M metagenome (GOLD analysis project Ga0209935, IMG submission 183958) | Wastewater bioreactor microbial communities from Cape Town, South Africa - Thiocy_cont_1000_plan (SPAdes) | ecosystem: Engineered > Bioreactor > Thiocyanate-remediating >... | reverse complement strand
ATCAATCAATCAATCAATCAATCAATCAATCAATCAATCAATCAATCAATCAATCAATCAATCAATCAATCAATCAATCAATCAATCAATCAATCAATCAATCAATCAATCGATCAATCAATCAATCGAATCAATGGCAAATATGAGAGAGTGTGGTTGCTATTCCAATCATTGATATCGACCAATATTCGTCATTGGTTGATCGATTGAGAGAGAATGAAGTACCGTAAGGTTGATAGCGGTGATGGAGGTATTCGTTCGAAGAGCATCGCTGATGTATCGTGCTCCTTCTGCTCCAACGTTATTTTCCTGCATCCATTAACCAATCAATGGCAAATATGGAGAGTGTTGGTTGATATTCCAATCATTGATATCGACCAATATTCGTCATATAGATTGATTGAGAGAGAGAGAGAATAAAGTACCTCAAGGTTGATATTGGTGATGGAGGTATTGGTTCGAAGAGCTTCGCAGATGTGTCGTGCTCCTTCTGCTCCAATATTGTTGCGCTACATTGGTTGATGATCAATCAATCAATCAATCAATCAATCAATCAACCAACCAACCAACCAACCAACCAACCAACCAACCAATCAACCAATCAATCAATCAATCAATCAATCAATCAATCAATCAATCAATCAATCAATCAATCAATCAATCGAATCAATCAATCAATCAATCAATCAATCAATCGAATCAATCAATCGAATCAATCAATAAAATAGAGTGGAGTAGAATCAAGGGCAATCTCATCAATATCTCGATCTTATCAAGTTCATAACAAGTGCATGACAAAGCAAGGAAGGCCATCGAAGTTGGCGATATTAACATACGCTGAGCTCTAACTGCCATTCCGCCTTGGCAACTACCGTCGCGTACTTCCGCTTCGCACTAAGCAAACTACTCAACGTTTCCATGATCGATAGCCCATTCGGAGTCAATCCCAAAGCGCGACCCACACACGGGCGACGATTCGGAGGGTGCATGACTGAGGTGCAGCCGCAGCAGCCGCAGAGACGCGAGCGCCAAACAGCAAGCAAACAACAGGACGAAGGAGCGAGGCGCTTCTGTTCCCATCGATCAATCCCCTCAAGCCCAGCCGTGACGGCCATATCATCCCAGCAACGTATTGAGTGTGGTATCAAGCGTAGCATTCTCAAGGAGCCACGAGATGATCTCCAGGGTGATGTTTGGAATGTGTATTGGTACATGGACAACAAGGAGGACGCAGCAGCTCACATCGTACAACCGAACGATCGGTACGCTCGATGGGTGCTACAGCGAATATGGCGTGAAGCACAGCGGCAACGAGGTCCCCGCTGCCTCGGCTTGAATGACGGCCAGCGTGTGTGGACTGATGGGCTGCGGCGCCGAGGGAGTAGGCCGGAAGGTGCGAGCCAGGTGCTTGATCTGCGCCAGGTTCAGCGCGTCGAAGTGGCGCAGATCCTTGGAGGCAGTGAGCCCTGTGGCGGACGGCAACATCACGAGCACGTTGCCAGCAGCCACGAGTGGTTGCATGAGGCCGCTGCGAGAGTGTCGTTGATAGCGATCGGGTTAGGGTGGCTCTCAATCTCGGCAACACTGCGAGCGGCGCAGTCACTCGATCGAGCGGGTACCTTGCTTCGATGATGGGCTCAGCGAACGGACCGTCAGAGCAATCGACCATGAGCCAATGCTCAATGTACGAGTACGCCATGCGAATCTGGAAGCCCGAGATGGTGGTGCAGCGATCGGGAGAGGTCATGAGCTCGTTGAAGACGGTCTGGTTGATATAGTAGAACAGGCGCTCGAACAGCTGCTTGGCGACGACGACCGGCCAGTGGAAGTCCTTGATGAGCTTGAGCAGCTGCTGCAACGAGTCGACGACCGCCGAGCCACCGTCAGTCTGCTCGGCCAAGCGAATCAAGGCTGCCCGACGACTACAGCGAACGACGTGGTCAGTTTGCATTCGATCGGGAGAGAGTGGCTCATCTCTCGTGGTGGCAGCAACGTACGAGGAGCGGGAATGTCCGAAGCTGCTGCCATCGAGGAAGGCGGCGGCTAACAAGGCGGGAGTCAAGTCGATCTGCTCTCGAGCGTCCAGCAAGATAGATGGATAGATAGAGAGAGAACCAAGTGAGTGAGTCAATCTATCGATGCGAGCGCACCCATCCATTGCACAGCAATCGATCGTACGCGAACGAGATTCCTGTGCAACAAGCCAAAGATCTCGTGCAAGAGATCGACACAAGTCTTCTCGAGTCCGGTGTACGATGGCACGACCGGCGTCTCGGGTGTCTTGGTCAAACACGCGACAGGCAGCTCGAACGACGGAGGCAGTGGCTTGAGATGCAAGCCGTCGACGGCGAGGTTGCCGATGGTGTCGGCGTAGGCGTCGGTGCGCTGGATGGTCTGCGCGATGTGCGCCACGATGCCGAACCAGAACAGCAGGTGGATGTTCTCCCTGGCGGCACGCAGAGCCGCGGCACGGATGGCCTGGATGGCATCGGCGAGTATGGCGTCGTCCTTGGCGATGACGACCGTGGTCAGACGAGCGATCGTGTGCAGGAACGACGGCTGGTCGATCGGCACGGCGTAGACGTTGCGCACGAGGAACTCGAGGTTGCTCAGGTGCAACTGCACGAGCTCGGTCTGCTTGCGCGAGTCGGCGAGCTCGTTGGCACGTCGATGGCACGCGTCCTCGAACTTCTTGGCGGCCGCGCGCTCGTGCTCGAGCTCCTGCTTGGCGGCGGCGATCGAGGCCGCCATCTCCTGGCGCTCGTGCTCGACGCGAACCAGCTGCTCGTCGACCTTGTCCTTGAGCTCGCGCATGAGACGCTCGGCGCCCTCGGCACGACGAGTGGCCATCTCGACCTCCTGCTGGCTGAGCTCGAGGCGATGCTTGAGGTCTTGGAGCTCCTGTGATCGTATCGAGAGCATTCGCTCGGCCTCGGAAGCGGGGTCGCCAGAGGGAGGCGGCGGTGGAGCGCCCTCTTGGATTCGGAGGTCGTTGGCGGTTGCGTGTTGCGGATGGGACACCGCTTCGTCGGTGGAGCCGAACATGATTGTAGTGGGTGTGGGGGATCGCGAAGGAGATGGTGAGCGAAGAGCGGGTGGTGAGGTGGTGGTGGCGAGGCGAGTGGGCTTATGGCTCGGTTGGAATGGATGGATGGGTCGGCGCTGCGGAGGAGCACGAGAGATGAATGGTGGTGGCAGCGGGGATTCCGCGGATTCTCTCTCTCGCTCTCTGCGTTTCCCGCCACTCACATCGCAACACGGAGCGCGGTCACGTCTCCGCAGTGTGCGTGCGTGTGTGCGTGAACTCCGAGTCTCGCGGAGTTGGAGAAGGAACGGGGTGTAGTTCTCATTCACGAGAAAGTATTGGGTGTGGTGTGGGTGTGGCGTGGGTGTACAAATACAGGGCGATCGAGCGGAATAAATAGAGCGAAGGATAACGAACGGAGCGAGAAGAGGAGGAGACCATTACAACTCTGCGTCGTTGGTGGTATCATCGTCATAGTCGTGGTGGTGGTGGTGTTGGTGACGATGATGGTGTTGTATACCAGGGAGATGTCGGGGAACGGGTAGATCGTGATCGCGCTCTCGGTCGGAGGTGGCGCCTTGCTCGTCGTCATCATCGTCGTCGAGAAAGTAGCAATGCTGATAGGGAGCAGAGGAGTGCGACTTGGGCTTGTCTCGCACGTTGGATGCGCGTTGAGTCTTTGAGAGACCAGTGGCGGTGGAGGAGACGGCGACAGCAGCAGTGGCGGCGGCGGCGGCGGCGGAGGCGGCGCGAGCGTTGGCGGGCTTGGCGAACTTGGCGTCGTAGATGGCGCTCAGAATGAAGAAGAGCGTCAGAGCCGGCACGGCCACCGAGTACATGGCGAGCTTGGCGAGGTGATCCGAGTTGCCGACCGGTATCTTGGCGACCAGCACGCCCGAGGTACGCACGATCTCGTCGGAGCCCGAGGGCGGAGCTTGGTTGGAGCGCACGTGGTACTGGCGCTGCGCGAGGCACCAGCGATCGTCAATGTGCTCGAGGGCACTCTGTCCGTGGATGGTGGGCAGCTGCGCGAGTGGGAAGAGTAACGGCCATTGGATGGAGTTGAAGGTGAGGTCGGGGTGGAGTACGGCGTTCGGTCGACGCGTGATGGGGCCGCAGTCGAGGTAGATCTCGGGCAGCTGGATCTCGACCGGTACGAAGAGCGAGCCGCGAGTCGCTGGTTGGTATCGAAAGTGCAGTTGGAGCGACGCATCGACTTGCAGTTCATCCTCAGAGAGTCTATCAAGTGAGTGAGTCAATCAATGAGTGAGTCAATCAATGAATGAGTGAGATTGGATAGATGAGTGAGCGACCCGTACTGAGTGACATTCGCAACGACGACGATAATGTTTTGCGTGGCATCGAGGGAGGTCTTCTCGAGATCGATGGTACGCTGCATCAAGACCTTGGGAGCTCCGAAACGATGAGCCTCTTGGACCTCGTACTTGTCGACGAAGATGGAATTGTCGAGATGCTCGACGAGTATGGCGCGACACGTCGATGAGGCGAAGGCGGCGTCGGCGTTCTTGTAGCGCTCGTTGCGATGGATGATGGCGCGTGTGCGCAGCACGCGATGGAAGCCGGTGTTGAGCAGCTGGCGATCCATGTGCACGACGAGGTGCTGCGCGTTGCAGTTGGCCCAGTAGTACAGCTCGTCGGGAATGTGGTAGGGCTCGGTCTTCCATTGCGAGTCGCGGATCGTGGCGTCGACGGTCGAGAGATTGGCCGTGACGCAGGCGTTGGAGATGGATCGACGCGAGAAGGGAGTGGCCGGTGCGTTGGACAGCAGGCGCATGAAGGAGGTGGAGCGGAGGTTCTCGGTCTCGAAGATGACGGGGTTGGACGAGAGCGCGAGCAAGGTGGCGCTCTCGGTGAAGACCAACGAGTCGCGACGGAGACGCAGGCGCAGCGAGACCGTGTAGTAGTTGGCACTCGGATCGATGTTCCACGCGCGACGACGGTGATCGAGGAGCTGTTGCAGCTTGGAGTGAGTGGCCGAGGGACCCTGCAGAGCGCCGAGGAAGAAGCTGATGTTCGTGTGCGTGAAGCTATCGAGCGGGAGCCACAGGTGCGCCACGCGTTGCGAGTGCTCGGCGTTCGAGGCGGCGGCGCCACTCGCGCCGAGCGAGTCGTCGTCACCGGCCTCCCAACGAGCGAGATCGAAGCTGCCCATGAGGCCATCGAATTGATTGGTGATGGCGGCGCGAGCGAGCATGCGATCGATCGACGGCCAGCATTGCGGTTCGACCGATGAGTGCGAGACGCCCAAGAGCGACGACAGTACTCGACAAGCAGCTCTGGATCGAATCCGTTCACGTGAGAGGTAGATCGAGAGTGGGAGAGTGAGAGTGAGAAGATATCGAGACGTACGAGCGAGCTTGCGACCAAGGGAGCGAGTGGGCGATGTTGATGTTCCAACCATGGCGAGCAGGCGCACCGAGCGTCGACGAGAACACGAGCGCGTTGCCGACGACATCGAAGCAAGGATGACGATCGCTCGAGTGCTCGATATCGTACGGAACGCGGTTGTTGTATTGGAGATCGATCGCCTCGATACCGCGAGGCAGCGGGAAGTCGGTCTTCTTGGTCGGCTGCATTGCGAGATACACCAACGAGATGCGAGTGAGTGAGTGAGCGAGCGAGTGTGGATGATGGTCGATCGGATGGCGAGGCGTACCGAGAGGAAGAAGGCATATCGGCCGAGTTGGAGCGAGTTGATCGATAGCGTCGAGAGGTCGTTCAAGGCCGTGATGCCCTTGTCGACGGTCTTCCACAGCAGCACCTGGTCTTGGTTCAGGTCGGGCATCCACGACGCGGAAGGTGGTGCTTGCGTGGCAGCGTGGAGCAGCACCGGCAGCAGCGCGAGAAGCACCAGCGCCGCGCCAGCCATCGAGCAGGAGCAGCAGCGACGCAGCAGCATCTGAGATGCGGCGGACACAGACCGCAAGTACGAGATAGATAGACGAGCGAGAGTGGGTTGTGGTTGTGGTTGTGAGCGAGAGCGAGGCAAGAGGCGAATGAGCAACGCAACTGGCGAGCGGCGAAAGTAGCGAAAATGCTCACTCGCGCTACTCGGTTGCGCATTTGCGCGATAAGCGGCAACTCGCGCGCTATGCTGCTACCACTGCGCGCACTGTGCTGCCTGCCTGCTGGCGCCGAGCGTCGGCCACCGAACCATCATCGCTGAACCGGTTGAATGTGTCGGAATCAACGGCCAAAACGAGCCTCGCCTCTCGGGACATGATTCGTAGCTCGCAGCGATCGTCGCGAACCGAGCCGCACTCGCGCTGGGCGCTGGGCGCTGTGTCGTGTGCGCGCGCAGATATTGCCTGAACGGTTACGACGCTGAGAGCGCCAGGAGAGCGCGTACGAGTCGCGACGTAGCGGTCGCCGAGCGGCTTCAGTGCCAGTGCTGTGCATCGCTCAACCGCGGTGCTGGCGCGGTGCTGCAGCGCGTGAGCCGGCGGGACGAGCAGCAGCGAGCAGCAGCGAGATCGCAGTGCGGGAACCATCGGCGCGCTTTCGTGCCGCTGCGTGTATTCGTGCGTTTGTCGCCTTGGCGCCCGGGCGGAGACTTTCGCAGCAGACGTCGGAAAAAGTTCTGCGCCTCGCTGCGGTGTCGGGGCGCCTCGTACACGCGGCCAGCGCCTCGCGCAGCCCAGGCGCCATCGAGCGCGCGAGGTCCGCGGCGCGACGCACCACGCAGCGAGGCGAGAGGCGCGGGGAATGTCGCGATGTGTAAGGTGGCGCATGAGCCCGAGGGCTTTATGAGCCCGCGAGCGCGCGACCCGCCGCAAGGCCGCCGAGGAAAAGGCAATCGAGCTCTCCGGCGCGCGCGTCACTCATCGGCAGCAGGAGATGGTGCTCTCTGTGTGCGTGTGGCAGCGAGAGAGAGACAGAGACACAGCGTTCGCCTGCGCCTTCGTTGAACTTTGCCTTCCGCCGCAGCACTGCGCACTCGTATCGTGTGTGGCTCTGTGTGTGCGTGGCCCTCTCCTTGTCTCTCTTCTCTCGCTCGCTCGCTCGTTCGTTGCCCGCCGCGCCCGTCTTAGCTCCTCGCTCTCCCCCTCGCTGCCCCTCCCCGTAACCCGTGGCGGCCTTCTGCCCTTTGCACTCTTCTTTCTCGCATTCTCTCGCGCGCGTCCCTCGTTCTCTCGCGCGCCCTTTGTGTTTCGTCGGGTGTTGTTGCCTCGTTGGCTCGCGCGCGCGCACGCCACACGCTTCCGCCACTCAAGGCCACGAGCGGGCGCGTCCGTGTCCGTGTTGCTGTCGGTGTCGTTCGGCGCTGCGTGGTTGCTTCCCGTCTCGCGTGCGCTTCCGTGCTTACCGTGCGCACCGTCGCCTCGTCGGTGAGCGAGCGCGCGTGTGTGCCCCTTCCACCGTTCGGCGGCGCCTGTGAGCTGCTGCTGCTGCTGCCGTCGTTGTCGTCGTCGTGCACACTCGCCGTGCACGTGGCATACACATCGCCTCGGTTGCCCCTCGCTCTCGCTGGTCGCATTCTCGCTCCCCGCGCCCCACACACCCACGCACGACATACCGGCCGAGCCGCCGCTATTGCCGCTATCTCTCGTGAGCCGCGGCGTGTTTGTTGATCTCTCGCGATCTCGCTCGGGATCTCACTCTGGTCTCTCTGTGTGTGTGTGCGCGTACACACACACATACGCACACAAGCACACACGTTCAAGCGATCACGCCGTGGTGTGCACGACTACCAGCACCGGCAAGCACACACCTCTGCTGCGCTCTCTCTCTCCCCTCGGCTCCTCGCTCTTCATTCGGCTGTCACTACCGCCCACCTGTTCGACCTCGCATACGACGCGTATCCGCCGCCGCAGCCGCAGCATCACCACCGCCCCCATCGATCGGGCCATCTAAACCCCGTTCGATCTCGGCCGCTGTCTCTGCGACCGCCTTGTCGCTCTCGCTCTCGCTCTCTCGGCTCCTCCGCTAACAATGGCTTCGCAAACGCCATCGCCAGGACTGTTCGATCCGTACGGCGGCGGCGGTGCCGAGCAGCTGCCGCTCCACCTCCAGCATCTCCAGCACTACCAACAACAACAACAACAGCAACACCACCACCAACAACAGCAGCAGCAGCAGCACCTCCACCACCAGCAATCGCACCATCCGTCGGCCCTCCATCTTGGCCCTCCGTCGATGCCGCTCGACATGCATCTGCCGCCGCCGCCGTTGCCGCCGCAGGCGCAGCAATCGCATCCGCACCACCACCACCATCTCGGCATGCCGGCTGACGACGACTACGACGACGACCTCGACGACGGCGGCGTGCTGCTCTCCGGCTCGGGCAAGACGCCGCGCGCCGTGCGTCGCTGCCAGGCTGGCCGCTGCACCAACCGCGCCATCTCGGGCTACAAGCATTGCATCCGCCACGGCGGTGGCAAGCGCTGTCAGGAGCAGGGCTGCACCAACGGCGCCCGCCACGGCTACATCTTCTGTCAGCGCCACGGCGGTGGCAAGCGCTGCACCACGCCCGGCTGCGACAAGATCGCCGTCTCGGGCTACAAGTTCTGCACCAAGCACGGCGGCGGCAAGCGCAAGAAGCAACGCCACGTTGCCGACTACGATCCGCTGCTCGCGCAACACATGCCGTCGCATCTCCACCAGCAACAGTCGTCGCCACAGTCGCATCTTTCCTCCTCCTCCAGCCCGCTGTCGCCCTCGCCGCCGCCGTTTCTCATCCAACAGCACCAGCACCATCAGCAGCAACAGCACCAACATCTCCATCACCAGCAACAGCAGCAGCATCACCAACAGCACCACCACCATTCGTCGCCGTCGGCCTCGCCGCTGCTTGGCCCGCCGATGCCGTCGCCGCATCTCCATCACCACCATCCCGACTCGGTACCGTCGTCGCTCGACTATCCCATCATGTACGCCAGCCACCATTCCTACCATCACCACCATCCGCTGCCGTCCTCGTCCTACGACATGCTCCACCATCATCCTCTCGACGCCGGCACCGCCACCAGCACCATGTCGCCCTCGCCATCGTCGTCGGCCTCATCGTCGCCCTCGCCGTCCTTCCACCACCATCACCACCCGGCCACCTCGAGATTCTCACTCCCACCGCCGAGCTACTTTCCGCCCAATGCCGCTGCCGCCTCGTCCTCTTCGGCCTCGCCGTCGCCATCACCCACGAGCTCCGCCTCGTCCGTATTCTCGCTGCCGCCGCCTCCGTCGTCCACGTCCTCCTCGCCCTTCGTACCGTCGCCGGTTCCTTCGCCCAGTGCGCTGCCGTCGCACAAACTTCCCTTCCTCCCCATACCGGCTGCCTTCAAGCCGTCGCCAGTCGCCTCGCCAGCCATGGTCGCCACCGCCACCTCGACCTCGGTCTCTTCGGCCGAACTGCCGCCAATCGCCAACCCGCCCGAGTACGACGATCCAAACAACCTCTCGCCGCTGCACTCGCCCGAGTCGCCTTCGTCTCGCTCCATCGAGTCCTCGAAGCCCTCGTCACCTCGTGGTGGTACGGCCGCGACCGCCTCCTCGTCCTCGTCGCCCTCTGCCTCGCAACGACCACTCTTGCTGCCAGCACTGCCGTCGCTGTTGTTCGCCCCGACGCCGCAGTACCAGAGCTCGCTCGCACTGCCTGGCGCATTGCTCGGAGACACGCCACACTCTGGCCACTCTGCACTCGCCAACATCTCTCCGTTGATGAACGCCGCTGCGGTACCGTCGGTCACGGGATCGTTCTCGTCCTCGCCACCGTTGTCGCCCTCGAATCGAACGCCGTCGCCCTACGTACCGTCTCTCGACATTTCGGCGCAGCTACTTTTTCGTCAGCAACAGCAGCAACACCACCAACACCCGGGCCAGGGGACGGAGCACAATCGGAGGCTTGACGACGGGACAGAACAACAACAACAACAACAACAGCAATCTGCTGCTGCCGCCACCGCCGCCGCATCTCAATCCGCACTTGCGCCTGCCAGCGCTACCGGCGAGTGTCAGCTTTACCCACTCGACCCCCGCGAGTTCTACGGCCCAAGCCACCCACACTTTGCTCCCGCCCTCCGACCCTTTCCCCATGGGTTTCGTGGCCCCAACGGACAGAAGCCCCAAGACCAGGAAGAGGACGTAGTATCGCTCCTCACCAACATGCGTTCACAACGACGCTTCTCGCCTGTCTATCCCGACACCACGGTCGAGCTCTACACCGCGCACCCGTTTTGTACCGAGGTCTAGAAGCCGTCCGTCCCCTTGCCCGACCTTGGCCTTGGCCTAGTCGTTGTATCTGCACCTTGTCGATGTTCTCTTGTCGATCATCTCTATCTCCATCTCCACTTGTCGTCTTTCGTAGCGCATCTCCCAGATCGCTACGAATCCTTGCTCCATATCTCTCTCTCCATCATCCATACTGCCTGTTCCCGTTCTCTACTCTTGCTCGCTCTCCTCATCGCATACGCACTCGCCAAGCGGCAGTGGTTGCTTGGCTCTCTCTCTCTCTCTCTCTCTCTCGTTGCTTTCTTGCTGCTCTGTATGCATGGCTGTCTATCCTGTCTGTCTGCTGTCTGTTCTTGTCTGTCGCTTCTCTCTCTCGAGCCCCGCGTAACCTTGGTGTTGTCGTTGCAGTTTACGCGCGTCACCAATAGACTAGTGTATGTATACACGCGCTCAATATAGCCTCGGGCGCCTTCTTGTTTCCATCGCTCGCTCTCGCTCGCTCTTGCAATCGATCAGGAGGTGATCGTTGGTTCGATCGCTGGCTGTATTCGGCATCATCGATGAGCTCTGTCGGCGGATATGATATTCGCCCACGGCACTAAGGCGCGCACACACTTCATCCCGGGCAATGGATATTGTATTGCCATCGATCAATCAAACAATCAATCAAGCGGCGTGTGCGCACTGGTCCCGGCGAACTTACCGAACACATCAAAGCGCCGATCGATATTTCTCCCGATACTCCCGACCGAGTACGTGCGCTCCTGGCCCAATCGAGGCGGATCCTAGCCACTCAACGCGATCGCTCGCTCGCTCGACCAGGCGGACGTCACTCGCCGCCATCATCTTGCTGTTCCTGTTGTGGCTGGTGCGCGAGCCATGCTGTACGGAGGTTGAGCAACGGCATCTCGATGATGGGCGCCACGACCGAGAGCCAGGACATTAAGTAGCTCGGCGGAGTTCGCGTCGAGCTGGTGTTAGATCCTTCGAGTATCACGTTCAGTAAGGTCGAGGTCTCGCATGGATGCAGCTGAAAGAACGGTACTCCAAGGATCGGATGCTCCTACGTGAACGTGATGCGCTGGCGCGTGAGTCGAGACCTCGCGCGCGCGTGCTTGTAGTACCGCCGCCACGCGTACAGCTTGCGTGATGAAGCTCCATCGGCTGCCCTCGACTCGGTAGCGCTCGGGCAGCTCGCGCCATAGCTGCTCGCACTCCAACGGCCTACCATCTACGTACTCACCAACCGTCAACCGATCACGATACGAGCCACGCGATGCGATGCGATGTGATGGCGAGCGTACAGTACCCGAGAGCGCGGCAGCAAAGTACAGCACCGGCACGCTGTACGTCGTGCTGTACAGCACGTGAACCGTGTAGTAGTGCATCTCGTCGTGCGCGAGCGACGATACTGCTAGACTCGCCTGCTCAGCATCCCGCTCGATATCATCAGTCGAGAGAGCTCTCGCACGTGTGTGTACGAGAGCTTGCTATCGTACGGGATCAGGCTCCTCGAGCTCCTCCTCAGCATCTGCGCCATCGAGTTGCGTCGCTTTGTCGTCGTCGTCAGGTCGGCTTCGAGCTCTTCGAACCACCTGACAATCACGCTGCAACCAACTGAATCCAACACGCTACCATCCGACACCATCGAGAGTCAACGCCAACGAAAGAGAGATATCCAAGACGATCAATCAATCAATCGTACATGAGCATCAGCGACATCAGCGCTCGAGCGCCAGCTCCATCGTTCGGAGCTCTCGAGCCTCTCGCTCACGCGCACGATCTCTTGACAGTACGCCACGAACTCCTCCCATCGAATGGTGCCTCTCTTCGCTACGCTCTGCATCTCCCACACACCAACCACGCTCGCGAGCTCCCTCTCCCACACACTCACCAACACACACGATGAATAACCAACTTACTCGATCATCTGGTGTCGATGTTGCTGTTCATTTCGTTCTCGTCGTTGCTGCACACGCACGCGCATCTATCGATCACCTATCAAGCACCTGTCTATCTCTCGAGGAGCCCCTTCTCGATATCGACAATGAGCGAGCCACCACCAGAGTGCTGGGCGCTCTTCCTATCAAAGTATCTATCGAGATCTCGCGTTCTCGACCTCGATCATGTACTCATATTCTCTCTCGTGTTGTTGGTGGCTCGATCACTCGCCAGATGCTCGGGCAGCATCAGGAAGCTTCAAGACTGTGAACGACAACACGGCTCCCAATCCAATCGCTGCGATGCCATGCACGATGCCGTGGGCAAGTGTGCCGCTGCTGCATTGGCGCCCACTGCTGTACGCGGCCGAGCTCGCTCGATCACCCGCGCACTCTGCTAACCGCGTGTGTGCGTGAACAGTTTGCCTCGTTCGCCAAGGCCGAAGAACGTCGAGATCACAAGGCCATGGCGCGATATTCCAAGGAGATGAGCGATGCTTGGGAGGGTTGCGTGGCACAGCTGCCAACCCGATGATCGAATGATCGATCGATTGATTGATTGAATGAATGAATGAACCGACCATCGCCAAGATCGCTAGAGATGGATCGCGAGCTCTCTCTCGAGCTCTCTACCAGATCAATGACTTGACGTAGCCCACCGCAAAGTACAGGATCACGAGCCAGATCGCCGCCGGGATCGATCCCAAGAACGGATTGCGCACCGGAGTGCGGAAGCTCTCGTTCTCCAATGCCTGCGGGTCCAAACGCACTCGCGAGTCAGCGCAATCCCAAGCTCGATCCAAGCTCGAATGAATGTCGAGCGAGTGAGAGAGTGAGTGAGTGAGTGATTCATACATCAACCATGGCCCTGCGAGCCTTGGCCATCAGGCTATCGACCGTATCGTCCTCCGAGTACGGTATCGGCTTCAAGCATCGAATCCTTCAACGACCACAGCGTCCAATTCTCATCAGCACTCGGTTTCGGTCTCGATGGAGAGAGAGCGCGCAGAATCCACAAGCATCAAGTGATCGAGATCGAGATCGAGAGCCACGTACTTGATGACGCCCGGCAAGGCGTACCACTTGGTGACCGGGAAGAGATCGTAGTTGCTCGGCAGTATGACAGGAGCCACCGGCACCTTCATCTGCCTCGCGACGTGGAAGGCTCCCTTCTTGAACGGCAGCAAGGTGCCCGTCTTGGAGCGCGTACCCTCAGGAAAGAACGCTATCTACCACACGCGAACGAGAGCAGCATCATTAGATCGATCGATCAATCATTGTGCGCTCTCTCGATCACTCGATCAATGGATGGATGGATGGATGGATGCTCCATACTGTCCGCTTGTCCTTGATCAGCTTCGGTATGGCGCGATTGATCGATTCGAAGGCCGACGAGCCTCGTGATCGATCGATCGCAATGCTGCCAGTAAAGTATCCCAGGCCAAAGAAGTACGGCACCTGCCACAGCAGCTCGCGCTTGAAGATCCACTTGGCGCCGAACGGAACGTAGCCCACGATCGAGAAGCCATCGAGGCTCGACGAGTGGTTGGCGACCAGCACGCAGTTGTCGATCTTCCACACGTCGGGATGCACGTCGACGTCGGCCGTGATGCCGGCCACCAAGAGGCCCAAGCGATTCCAGTAGCGCAGCACAATGTCGTATGGCAGATTGCGCGCGTGGACGCCGAGCGAGCGACACAGCGGATGCAGCAGAATGACCGGCAGCAGCAGCCACAGCACCGACACCGTCACGAAGAAGTACGTGTACATGCCGACGGTGCGCACCACGGCCGCGAGGATGCCCAACACGCCGCCCATCGAGCCGGGAGAGAACGGCTTGCGTTCCGGTGCGTACGCTGGATCGTTGCGATCCGTGATGCGGCTCGTGGGAGTCGGTGTCGCTGCGGCGGCGGCGGCGGTGGTCCGGTGTGTCACGCTTGAAGCCATGGTTGCAGCAGGCGGACGAGGGACGAGGGACAAGGGTGGTGGTGGAGGTGTTGGCGCGTGGCGGCAGCGAGGCAATAGACGCAGTTCGCGCGCCATCCCGTCGTGAACGTGAACGTGAGGACGATATATCTTCTTTACTGTACAGGCGGCGGAGGCTCATCGACTCGATGGTCTCGCGGTGGATTGATGACGAGGAGGAGGCCGATGGTGGTGATCGCGGGTGGGGAGTAGGAATAAGGATCAAAGAGAAGCCGAGGGATAGATGGAGGCTTCAAACAATGTACATACAAGGTGAACCAGAGAGCGCGCGAGCTGGGGAGTACTCGAACGATACTCGCGCGAGTATGGCTGGCTCTTGGGCTGCGCCGATCGATGGTGGTGCAATGGCCTAGAAGTCGCCTTCGGTCCTTCCTCGTTGAGAGCGCGGTGGCATGCCATACATACTCGCCGATTGGCGACGGCTATTGACAAAGACCGAGAGCGGGCGGAAGCGCGCTCGGAAGCGCGAGTCGACCTCGGCCAGAAGCGCCTCGTCGCCGCTCGGTGCTGAGAGACTACTGTTGCTGTTGCTGCTGCTGTTGCTGCCGGTGCTGCTCGACGGGGTCGCCTCCTCAGGCGCTGTGGTTGTTAGTGTTGGTGTCGGTGTCGGTGTCGGTGTTGGTGTCGGAATTGGCGTTGTGCTTGCCGGAGGCGAGCCTGGAGGGCTGGAGGAATTCGTCGGTGGCGGTGTTGCGGGTGATGGCGACGTGATGGTGATTGGCACTGGTGGTGAGACGATCACCGTGGTGGTGACGGTTGTGTTGTTGTTCGAGGTCACGGTGGTGGTGGTGGTGATGGCGGTCGGCGAGCCGTTCCTGCCAGTAGAGTCGGCGACTGGCAGCGGCGAGGTCGGGCGTGTGATGTCGCTACTGCTCGCGGTGCGTGTCGAGGGCGACGCGCAGCTGGCTCGGTCGGCGCGTGGCGGGCGTGGAGGAGGGCCGCCACCGCCGCCGCCGCCGCCCAGTAGCGGCGTGTTCCTGCCGCGTCCGCGTGTCGGAGCACGGCCACGAATCACCGTGCGACCACGGGTACCGCCAGCGGCGACGGCAGCCGCCGACGCGCTGTAGGCCACCGGTATCGGCGTGCTCATCTTGCGGTGCACGGTGTCGATGCTCTTGGCCGAGTCCTCGCGCTGCAACGAGCACTTGGGCGCCGGCCGGCGATGCACGAGTGCCGGTCGCCGTGGCCCTGACGTCGGTGAGATGCACACCTCGCTGCTCGAGATCTCGTCAGCGTCGGCGTCGAGCTCGTTCTGGTGCGGGGAGGTCGGAGGCGTGGCAATGTCGGCTTGCGTCTCGGCGGGCTCTTCGGCCGCAGGCGTCTGACCCTTCTCCTGCTCCTCCTTCAGCTTCTTCTGGCGCCAGTCGTGGTCAGCCGCCACGGCCTGGCGCTGCAACGAGCTCTTGTACGATTGGCGCAAGTGCGCTATTTTGCTACCCGGCATCGAGCCCATCCAGTCCTTGTTGAAGGCAGCCTGGATTGCCAATTGGTGGTACGAGGGCGGAGAACGAGTTAGTTTGGTCCAGAGCGTCGGTCCATCGAGAGCAGCCGCCATCTCACGTACATCCATCAGAACGTCGACATTGTCACCGCTCAGGTGCTCGCTGAGGCCGCGGAAGAGCATCAACAGCTCGACCATGTCCTTGGTAGCCAGGATGGACTTGCTCAGCACCTTGAAGATGGCGAGCGATAGTCGAAAGATCATCTTGGAGCCCTCGAAGAAGAGCGAGTCGAAGAAGCGCAACGTGGCCTATCGACAGAGAGAGCGAGAGAGAGAGAGAGCATCGTCAATACACCAATCGACCAAAGGAAAGAAGAGAGAGAGAGAGAGAGGAGGGACGCACCTCGAATGGGAGCACGTTAATAAATAAGCACATGAGCCATGGCGTGACGATGGCCGACAGCTTGGTCTCGACGCGTTCGAGGTGCGCGGCGATCTTGGGCAGCTTCTGCGCCAAGAGGTCGGCCAAGACGCTCTCGTCGACGTGCACGCCGAGCAGGTCGTAGGTGTAGTAGCCGTGCGGTACCACATCCTCGACTGTTGTTTTCAGAAGCCTACAAGCACCCGCGCGGGTGAGTGTGTGTCAGGAGGCGCCGCAGTGGCAGTAAGAAGGAAGGAGAGCGCGAGGCGACACGCACCAGAATGCGTCTTCTTCATCCATGAACAAGAGGTACAAGGCCGTGATGAAGTTCATGCTCTGGCAGTACCCAATCTCAGGGTTCAACCAAGAGTATGCAACGAGAATTCGCCTGAATCAGCGAGCGAGCGAGCGAGCGAGCGCGGGTCAGGATCGCGGGGATACACACACGCCTCGGCAACGAGCTCGTAGGCAAGTCGGCAACCAAGCATACCGTAGAGCTACGATCGTCTCGCCCTGATGCTCGATCGGCTGGTTGTGCTCTTGGAAGGTACGCTTCAGATCCTGGGGGGTGTCGTAGGCGTTCGTTGGGTGTGATACGTTAGCACCAGCGCACCAGCCACGAGAGATTCCGCCAACGCTTGCGTCGTTACCTTGTCGATCTGCTTGGTGTGGGCTGACTCTTGTCCCGCAAAGGTCTCGACGAGATCGGCGTACTTGATCATACCGACGCTCTTCTCTCGCACGCCAGTCAGAGCGATCCATACCTAGTGCCAGCAGCGAGAGAGCGAGAGCGAGAGAGATCGATCACGTGGCGATGAGTCGAGAAATGACGATGTAGACACAAGGACGACGAGCATGACACCGTGACACGACAGCAAGTGACCGAGCCGACGAGCGAGGCAGTCAGCGTACCTTTCCGCGATGTTCAGGAGGGATGCCTTCGCGGCGTATGAGCTCCTTGACGACGGCATTGCGCTCGACGCGACTCGGATCATCGTCGATCTTCTTCAAGTACTGGCCCCAGCTCTTCTTGCGAACCGCGAGCTTCTTGCGATAGGTCGAGAGGCCACTACTAGGAGCCACGACGACCGAACTACACCCCACCAGAGCAACGAGATCGAACGAACGATCGAGCGAACGATGCGTGTGAGCGAGAGCAGCAGCGGCGGCATTCGAAGACACGAGCTCGCTGGCGATCATACGTGGTTTCAGCGCTCATCGTGAGGTACGGGATGTAGCTGGAGTAGTGATGGCGCAATGGCAAGAACGGCGATGGCGATAGCGCTCACCATCGAACGCTGACGCGTTCAGTATTGCTCAGATATACGCGCGTGTGCGTTGGTAGGTTGGTTGGTTGGATCGATGGTGTGACGTCGGTACGCGTGGCGCCCACACGGCCACCTCGAATCCCTCTATGAAGCAATTCGAAGCCACCAAGCCACAGCAGCGGTACTCGAGCGCACCAATTCAACCCCGAACCCCGAACGAGCGACAGCCAGATGTGCGTGAGCGAGCGAGCGATGATGATGATGTTGATGGTGTTGTGCGTGGGCGAAGGCGAGCGAGCGACTGAAGGAAGGAAGCATAGGGCATCGCCAGCGTAAATCAGTGGCGGGCGTAAGAGGTGCCTTATTGGCCGTCTTCGGCTTGCTGTTGCTTTCGCTGTTCTTCCTCCTCGTTCTTGTGCGCCGAATGCACCTGTTGTTGTTGGTGTGGATTGTGGCGTGGTGTGGGAAAAGTAGGCGCAAACGCAATGGTACGCGTGAACGTGACGCGAAGCGCGTCGGTGAGTATGAGAGGAACAAACTGTACAAGTGTGCCAGTGCTTTATGTGTGCGTGGGATTGCTAAGCGAAGGGCCTACAAAGAAACAAACAACGGAAGAGCAAGCAGGTCGAGGCGAGGCATCTTAGCCTTGGCTCGTTCGCAGCAACATGAAGGACGTGAGGGACTTGGTGTCTATCAGCGGCGTGAGGTTGGTGGCGTTGGCATTGGCGTTCGAGGAGCCACAGCAACTCACCATGGCAGAGAGGATCGGCGCCATGAGCTCGTCGCTCGGCGCGGCTTCGGCGATGAAGCGCGCCTCGGCGGCCGAAATGAGCGCGTTGTTCACGAGCTCGCACAGCAGCTGCGCCAGGTGCTGGCTGGCCCGCGGCGAGTCCAGCAGCAAGTCGGGCAGGTCGGCCATCGCGCGCAGGAAGGCGCGCTTGATCTGGCGCGTGGTGACCTCTCCAGCACGTTCGAGGGCGCCGAAGAAGCGCACCAGCACAACGCGCTCCGACTCCTTGGCCTCGAACGAGTGCACGAGGCTGCGGAGCAGCAGCTTGATGAGGAGCGGCTCGGACGGCACCTCGAGCTCCTTCCAGCACTCGACGGCCTCGTCAAGGTCGCGCAGGCTGAAGAGCTCCTCGATCAAGCCGGCGAGCTTGTTGCGCAGGCGCTTCTCGACCTCGGCCGAGACAGCACCAGCACCAGCACCGGTCGACCGCGAGGGTGACACGGCGGTGGCGGCGCTTGGCGATGCTACAGGCGACGAGGGCCGAGAGGGAGAGGTCGAGTTGGGCGACGACGGCGTGATGCGCACGTTGGGCAGCGAGGCGACGCTCGGCACGAGGCCGCTGCGCAGTCCCTTGACCTTGAGCGAGGGCATAGGGACGGCGGTCGGTGCGAGCGGAACTGGCACGGCCGCCATGTCTGTCGCCGTATCGTGTAGCGGTGCGGCGGGGGCGTGTTGTGAACGCGTTGCCATCCAGGCACGAGGAGGAGGAGGAGGAGCTGCGACGGCGGCTGCCGAATGGAAGCTGGGCGGCGGCACCGAGCTGGCGAGCTTGCGCGGCTGGTGCGATGCAACGACTGCGGTGGCGGCGGCGGTCGTAGCGTGCGGCTTGCTCGCAGCGGTACGAGGCACCCAGTTGCGCTCGCGCAGCTCGATGAGGTCACGTGCAAGCGAGCGGAGACGGAACTCGAATCGCTTGTCGGCAGCGAGCTCGGTGAGACGCTGAAAGTAGCGCTCGGTGGCGGCCGTGCCGCCCTGTGCCTCGAGCGTCTCGCCGATGGACGACAGCAGCACCAGGAGCACCTCAAGGTCCTCGGTGTCCATGCCGTGCTCGCCGTCTTGGGCGGCCGTGGCAGCGTTGGCGTTAGCGTTGGTGTTGAGCAGCTCGTCGATGCACAAGGTGATGATGGCGTCGGGGAGCAGGCGCTTCTTGCGCAGCTCGGCGATGAACTTGGCGTTGCCGATGCGCTTGCTCTTGCGGCGGGCGTCCTGTTCCTCGGCAGCAACGTCGTCAGCCGACGAGGACGAGGACGAGGCGGAAGAGGAGGAGGAGTCGGGCTCGTCTGTGAGCTCGAAGCCCGCCTGGCAGCGGTTGAGCAGCAGCGAGCGGAAGGTGGTGCCCTTGGAGTCCTCGGCGTTGCCGCCGTCGTGCGTGCGCACGAAGCACGTGATGGTGGCGAGCTTGACGCAGAGGTCGGCGTAGATGAAGCCGAACTTGGGCTCGAGCACGGCCTTCTCGTACACGAGGCGCGACGTGATGTCGAGCGCCTCGACCGAGTGCGTGGCCGAGCGTTCGACCACGGCGTCGAGCGTCTCCTTGATGACGTCGCTGAGGCGCACGTAGTTGTCGACCGTGATGCGATTCAGCAGGCCCAGGAGGCTGCGCTTGATGCTGTCGTGCATCTCGTCCGACATGCGCTCCTGCTCGGCCGGCGCTGCCGGTGTCGGTGTCGCGGCTGCCGCCTCGGTCGCGGAGGAAGCAACGGAGGACGACGAGCGCAGCATGGTGCTGACCATCGCCTCGCGGTCATTGTGTGCCGAGCTCGACAGGAGCGCGAGAGACGACGAGAGCGCCGGCGCTGCCGAGGACGACGAGGAGCCGAGCGAGGTCGAGCGCTTCTGGCGCGATCGCCTGCCGCCGCGGTGCTTGGCGGGAGCCACCGGGCCGTCCACGACCGGATGGGCGGCGGCAGTCGGGTCGGCCTGGAGGATCGAGTTCGGGATCGTGTCGGGGATCGATGCCGTGGCGGGCGTGAAGCGCAGCGACAGCAGCATCTCCTTGTCGTACACCAGGCGCTGCGGCGCGGCGTTGACGACCTCGGCGCTGTTCTCGTCGCTCGGCGCCGCGTGCTCTACGCCATCGTGTGAAGCGTCGCGGCTCTTGGCGGTGGCGGTGGAGGTGGCGATGAGGTCGTTGACGTCTTCCTCATCGAGACCGAGCAGCACCGAGAACGAGGCGCGAGCGACAGCCTGCGGCTTCGACGGTGCCTTGGGCTTGGCGGAAGAGGAGGCGGCGGGAGGAGGATGAGGCGCGGCCTTGGCTACGGTCGCGACGGCAGTGAGAGCGACGGTGGCGGTGGCGGTGGCGGGGCGGCTATTGGTGGTGTGGTGCTTGTGTTGTGGCTGTTGTGCGGTCGAGTGGAAGGTGGCGGCAAAGGTTCTACGGACGAACGACGATGACGACGGTGCGGTGGCGGGGAGGCGGGTTCGGGAGACTGTGTGCCACTCGTCGGACATATGAAAGCGATGGCGGAAGAATAACTGGCGAGGAGGAGGTGGTTTGGTGTGGCGAACGGGAGCGGTGGTGGTTGTTGGTGATGATGGGAGAGATTGATGTGGTTGTGGGCAGCGGTGGCGGAGGTTGTTGTTGTGGGCGACGGCAGCGAAGCAAACGAACGAGCAGCGGCGTCTCTGTTCCTGAGAAGCCCATCAGATTCGTCGTTCCCGGAACAGTAGTGTCCAAACCGTGCCCCGCCCTCTTCCGTCCAAAGCTCGTGGCTGCTCTCAGGGACTTTTGCGTCTTTTTTCGGCCGCTTCTTCTCTTCCGTTCCTTTCGCTCTCCCTCCCTCGCGCCAACGACAACGACAACGATCGCGCTACATCTCGCAAATGCCGACCAATCTCCAGGACAAGATCGTGGTCGTTACCGGTGGCGGTAGCGGTATCGGGCGGTTGATGTGCTCGCGATTCGCGCTGGCCGGTTCGATCGTGGTCACGTGTGATATCCGCATGCCGCTCATTCAGGAGGTGCGTCGGCTGCGCCACCGTGGAGGCTCGCGAGTTCCCGCCACTGACCGAGCGTCGCTGCCTGGCTGGTGTGGCTTCTAGACCCGCGAGCTTATCATCGCAGCACATCCCGACGCTCGAGTGCATTTGTTTGAGTGCGATCTCAGCAAGAAGGAGCGCATCTACGAGTTTGCCGACCAGGTCATGCGCAATGTACGCCGAGCCAATCCAACCCAATCGCACTCTCTCGTTCTCTCTCGTTCTCTCTCGTTCTCTCTTGCCTGACCTGCGTACTGCTACGTATGCCACTCGGGGCGTGTGCGACGAGTAGATTGGCCGCGTCGACATCCTCGTGAACAACGCCGGAATCGTATCGGGCAAGCCATTCCTGCAGTGTGACGACGCCGCGATCGAAGTACGAGCGAGGCCGTTATTGTAGCAGCTCGCTCGCTCACCGAATGCGACGGATATTGATTCGGTGTCAATCGTACAGCGAACAATGGCCGTCAACACGATGGCGCACATGTGGCTCGCCAAGAAGTTCCTGCCGCCAATGATCGCTGCCAACTCGGGTATGCAGCTATCCATCCATCCAATGCATCCAGCACAAGTTCCACGACGGCCATCAATACCCAACGGCTCTCTCTCCATGCTTTGTGCACCGCATGACGACTGTTGTGAATTGTAGGCAAGCTCGTCTCGATCGCGTCGGCGGCCGCCACGTGCGGCGTGCCTGGCCTCGCGGACTACTGCGCTTCGAAATGGGGCGCCATGGGCTTCAACGAGTCGATTCGCACCGAGCTCAAGAAGGAGGGCCACACGGGAGTCACGACCCTGTGCGTGTGTCCGTACTACATCAACACCGGCATGTTCGACGGCGTGCAGTCGCGTTTCCCGCGCATACTGCCCATTCTCGACCCGAGCTACGTCGTCGATCGCATCATCTCTGCAATCGAGAATGATAAGGTATGCCCGGGCGGCCCTGTTGACGTTACTGCTGACCGCCGTGTACTCATCTCCGAACAACGACGATCTACGCTGTGTAGGAGGTCATCTATCTGCCGGGCGTCGTGGCCGTCAACTACTTTACGCGAGCGCTCTTTCCCGTGTGGCTGTCGGATTGGTTCTCCGACTTCTTGGGCGTGAGCGCCACGATGGACTCGTTCAAGGGCCGAGGCGACCACTGGAGCATGGGTACCGACGCCAGCGCCAAGAAGCACCAGTGAACGGACTCCGCTACCAGTATCGTGCTCGTTGCCCTCATCCCCGTGTTGCGTGCGTTGTTTGTTGATGCAAACGTGGATGCAATCTCTCTCTCACTCTCGTGATTGACTTCTGTTATTGTTTCTATCATTGTTCGGTGCTTGTTCTTGTTCGGTGCTGCTGCACCTCTGACTTGTTATTGATAAAGTACATGAGAACGAAGCCACCAAGACCGAAGGTGTCCAGTTGTTGATGATGACGTTGTACGGAACGAGCAGAGAGAGCGAGCAAGCGAAGGAGCGTGAGGCTGGTGGCGATCGGCAGGTGAACCGAGAGGAGCCACCGCGGCGAGATGCTACACAAACCGCGAGCCCCAAGTGCAGGTTGGTACGGTGGAGCGCGAACAAGAACAAGCACAAACAACAAGGCGCCAACAACACTGACTCGTTCTCAGTCCACCGGCTCGTGCTGCATGTCGATGACCGGGCCAGTAATTGCAGCGTCAGTCGTAGTAGTAGCAGTAGTAGCAACAAGTGGTGTGTCATCATCAACAGCTTGGAGAGGACCGATTGGTGTCACTGGATCGACTCGTTGTGCAGGAGAAAGAGGAACGAGTAGTGTCGCAGGAGTAGCAGCATCATCCGCAGTAGCATCAGCAGCGGCGGCAGTGATTGTTGATGCAGCATGAAGAGGATCGCTTGGTGTCGCAGGAGCGACGAGAGGAGCATCAGCAGGAGCGGTGATTGTTGATGCAGCATGGAGAGGATCGCTTGGTGTTGCAGGAGCGACGAGAGGAGCATCAGCAGTTACGGCAACAAGGAGAGGAACACCAGTAGTTACACCGAGTATCGATGATGCAGGCTCTCCTGTTGCTGCTGCCAGGACCGAGTCTATCGACGACGAGGACGACGACGACGAAGCAGTGGTTGTTGCAAGCTTCGTCGAGCCTCCGTCGTCGGGCGACACAAAGAGCCGATAGTACGTGGAGAAGGAGCGAACGTGCTCCTCGTCGAGCAACTTTTGCTCTTGGTCGACCATGTTGCGCGCAATGTTGCGGAGCGCCGTGTTGGTGTCGTCGGAGTACGGCAGTCCGATCACGACGACATTCTGGAGGTGCTTGTTGACACTGCTCGAGAGCTCGAGGATGCGCTGGAGCATGACGGGGAAGGCGCGGCAGAAGCACAAGAACACGACGCGGTGCTCGGGCGACGCACGCTGCAGCAACAACGAGAAGATGCCCGACATGCGCTGGCGCAGCTGGCGTCGATCGCGCTCCATCAGGTAGATGTCCTCCGAGTTGTTGAGGTTCGGGTACTGAACGGCATCCTCCTCGCCCTGGCGCGGGCACTTGCACACGCCGAACGTGCGCAGGAACGAGCGATGAAGCGGCCCACTCTGCGGATCCGTGTCGCGTTGCACGTCGTAATCCTCGGTGAAGATGGTACCCGAGTCGTGCAGGTAGCCAAAGAAGTTGTACTCGTTGAGGTTCTCGTATGCCGTGTACGGGTCGCAACCGCTCGTGGCGCCGTGTGGCGCGAGCACTTGGTTCTCGTAGTCCCAGCCGTGATTGCGATAGAAGGCCAAGAGCGCGATACGCATGATTTGCGAGCGGTTGAAGCCCTGACGTCATCGAGAGAGAGAGAGAGAGAGAGAGAGAGAGAGAGAGAGAGCGAGAGAGAGACAGCAGATGCGCGTGAGTGCGAGTGCGATCGCACCAAATGGAACAGTGGGAGTATCCATCTGTCCGAGTCCAACAGAACAGAACCAAGCCATGGAATGGAACAGAACAGAACACAGCAGAGCAACAGCACAGCAACACAACACGGTGCGACAATGCGACTGAGCGCACGACCCGTCGAGAGACACACGTACTTGATGACAGATAGGAATCACAATGTCGCTTGGCCGCAATACCAACGAGAAGTGCTCTTCTAATCCTTGTTCTTTCGGATCATCGTGCTTCAATGGCGCAAGATAGATCTTGACCATCGAGAGCGCGAGCTCGTCGATCAGTCGCTGAAGCTCGCGAGGTGACACGTCTGCCGCAACCGCTACCGATCAGCACCAGCGACAACCAACGAACAGAACGCCGCCCGCCATACCATAGATTGACTGAGCATGCTCTTGGACGCGCCGGTGGCGCATAGTTGCATCCATCAGGTCTCCCTGCTCGTCGAGAGCCGGGATGGCATCGTCGGGCACGGCAGCGTTCGGGTTTCGGCTCAACTCCGCCAACTTGGCGAAGCTCGTGTCGCTGGGGAATTGCACCTTGATGATCGCAGCCATCTCGCAGCTGGTTGGAGTACGAAAGATGGACTTGAAGAAGCGGAAAGACAGCACGGTGAAGGACGAACGAGAGGCGTTCGATGCAGGTTAACAAGAGATAGAGATGGTGGAAGGTGGGGCAGCAAACAACAACGACCACCAGCAACTCGCGGCAGGAGGTGATGACGTTGGTGGAGCGAAGCCGACACGAGACCGCACACGAGACGAGACCGCAACCGAAGTCGAACCACAGCAGCAGCTGCTGCTTCTCACCACCAACACCAATACCAACAGGTCCAACACGAGCAAGCGCGTCAGATATTATTGTTGGTTGGTTGGTTGGCGTAGTTGGTTTGGTCAGGCAAGCAAACAAACGACAACAACGAGAGAGTGCGGCACAGGGTGCGCCCCACCGAACCCTGCGACCGCAACCGAACACAAGGCCTGTCAAACAATCATCCGGGGTACACTCTTTACTCTTATTCGTCTCTTCGTTCGATCAATCGATCAATTCATTCTCCTGCTTGCTGCTTCTCGCTCAAACACACCAAGCAAACAAGTAAGCAAGCAAACAAGTACATACGCTTCTGGAGAAGCTGAGGGACGCGCCGACATCATGATGAGTGCAGATGATGCGGTCATCATGGAGTCACCCGTGAAGGCAGGCGTGTTTGGTCGGTTCTTCAGTCGCGGCTCGTTGTACTATCGCAACTGGATCGCAATGTTCATCTTGGTGCGTGTCGTCGTGGCGTCGGTGGTGGTGGTGGTTCGAATAGCGTAGTCTACGAGCTCGTTCTGACTCGCGTTGCTTCGATATATAGGGTACCTTGAACAACCTCGGCTACGTGGTGGTCAACTCGAACGCACAGGACCTCGCGGACTTCTTCGGCAAGGCCAATCTGCTCGGTCTCATCCCGTGGGCCAATGTGGCGCTCGGCTTCTTCGTTCGTCGTATGTCGCTCGAAACGCGAAACGATCTCGCGATAGCTCCCACACTCGATCGATTGACCCCGTGGATCCAACGTGTGTGCGTGGGATAGTGATCAACACGTTCTTCTTGGAGCAAGTATCGACTGGCAAGCGATTGGTCGCCAATGCGTTGGTGTTACTGATTGGCTTGCGTACGTGTGCCATGGTTCAATCGATTGTGATGATGATGGTGGCGGTGGTGGTTGTTGGTTTTATCTGACGGTGATGTGAATGGCGTCAGTGATGCTCACGGCATCGATCTGGATCGGGTTCTGGTTCTCGCTCTTGGCGATTGGTACGTTCGTTGTTCGATCAAGACCAAGCAGCAAGCAGCTGATTGCGATGCGATGCAATGTGTTGATTCGTAGTGTTGATCGGCGGCTCGTCGTCCTTTGGCGAGAGGTACAACCGAGCTCTTCGATTCGATTTGATCGCGAGATGGAGATCAAGGTGGGTGGATAGATGGGTGACTCACGTTGGAATGGATCGATAGTGTGTTGCTGGCGTACTTGAAGCAATATCCCTCGGAGCTCGTGGATGGTTGGTCGTCGGGCACCGGCATGGCTGGAGTCACTGGCAGCTTGTTGTACATTGGCATGGGTACGTGGGTGTCAGATCGAACCCATGCCAATGCATCTCCGCCATCATCAGAGATACTGACCTCGCTTTCGTGCAGTTGCGATTGGATTCGGTGACCAGTACGTGCGAGTGTCTTGCTCGATGGTTAGATAGATCGATCGATCGATAGAGCCCAGCGAATTGATGAAGGTCGCTCGCAGTCTGTGGGCCGTGTACGTGTGCCTGCTGCCTGCCGTGATCTTCTACGTCGAGGCGTACTTCTTCGTGCTCGCAGCTCCTGGATCCACGACGCCGATCATCTTCGCCACGACGCCGATCAATGACACGGAGGTCGTTGCGGTGAATGCGTCGAACTTTTGGAGCAAGGAGACATGGATACCGTACTGGCGATGCCTCAAGCTCGTGGCTTGGCTGTCGTTCAACGTACGCCCAGCGAGCAAGTGAGCGAGTGAGCAAGCAAGGAGACTGACGCCGCTCTCGTACTTGAATGCTCGATGCAGCTGGGAGCCGTGTACTTTCTCGAGTACGTCGCATCGACAGGCGCCGCATCGCTTGCCAATCCGCGCGACAGCGACGATTGGTTGGTCGAGAATGCGTACGCGATCCTCGCCTTCTGCTATCAGGTACGGCGATGCTCTCTCTCTCTCTCTTGCAGTACACCGATGGTTTGCTGACACGAGCGTGGGCGTGGGTATGGGCATAGTTGGGCGTATTGATCTCGCGCTCGTCCTTGTCGATCATCAAGATCAAGTGGATCGAGGCGCTGACGATACTGCAGTTCATCAACTTTTGTCTGTGGCTTGCGCAAGCCAAGGTACTCGCAGAGAGAGTCTCTTGTCACCCAGGATGCATCGTGCAACGCTAACTCTTGGCTGCGTTTCTCGTCGGCAGTGGCACTTTATGAACATTTGGGTGCAGTTCGTACTGATGGTCTACGTGGGCTTGCTGGGAGGTACGAAGCGCGCCGCGGCTTTCTCGCGTCGTCATGATGATTGAATGAGCATACCGATGCGATGCGATGCGGTGCGGTGCGTAGGAGCGTCGTACGTGAACATCTTCTACTTGTTGCTGCACAGCGAGTCGATCGCTGCCGAGGACAAGGAGCGATGCGTGAACATTGCGGCGCTCGCGCAAACGAGCGGCATTGCGCTGGCGTGTATTTTTGATCTCATCATTCAGAACCTGTGAGCCAACTGAGGTGATCTCGAATGAATTCTACTCATCGTCGTTATCGTTATCCGTAGAAGCATTCGAAGAGCAGCAGCAGCAGATAGGAATTGGATGGATGGATGGATGGATGAATGCGTTATTTTGTTGGATGATGATGATTAAGTCGCAAAGCAATCAAGGATTGATGATGGATAGGGCATTCGATGGCGAGGGTAAGCGAGTGAAGCAAGGAGACTTACACACAGTCAAGGCCGTGCGAGCAGGCACGAGGAATATAGACGAGAGAGAGCCAGCGAGCGAGCGAGCGGAGGGAGTGAACGAACGAGTGAACGCGCGCGCCCTCTCTAGTACTTCTTGCGCCAGAAGGTGAGCTCTTGCTGCTTGAAGTAGCGGCGGTCATCCTCGTCGACGAGCACCAGGTTGAGGTAGTACTTGAGCGAGAATTTGTTGTGCACGTTGCGGTAGGTCGGTGTCAGGTCGAAGCCGCCCAAGAACAATCGCACTGGGATCGACTCGCCTAATGAACGAAGCAGACCACGAAAAGAGAGCGCGAGAGTGAGTGAGTGAGTAAGCGTGAGTGAGTAATCACTCGTTGATGATGAGATGGGAACACGCGTACCTCGCACAGGAGCACCGTCCATGATCTCGAACTTGGTCAGGGTCTCGTTCTCGTTGTAGAGATTGGGACCGGAGCCGGTGGACTCGCGCTTGATGAGCGCAATCTCCATGTGCTTGATCTTGATGCGCACGAGCAGAAAGTAGATCTTGCCGATGATGACGTCCTTGAGATGGTACTTGGAGCGGTTGTACTCGAACTCGATGTGGAGGCAGTCCTCGATGCCGACCTCCATCTTGATCGAGTTGTTGATCTCGGGCTCGACCTGGTAGTTGTGCACCCAAAAGTCCTGCTCGACCACGACGTTGCTGATCGACTTTTTGACGTTGATCGAGAGGCGCAGAAAGTAGCGGAGGCGCACGTTGATGCCATTGTACGACTCGTATTGCTTCTCGACGTCGAGGAACTCAAAGTCGAACTCGGTGTCGGCCGCGAGCTCGCCGGCCGGAGCGAGCTCGCGCGTCAACGACGTGAACTCGTAGTGATTGCCGCGGTCATAGAACATCTCTGGAGACGTCGAGCGCCACATTGTAATCATCAATCAGTCAGTCATTTAGGTAGGTAGGTAGGTGCGAGAGATGGCGGCGTTCTCTCGACGTGTAGATTCGTTCGGATCGCACAGCGTACCAATCTGACCAAGCAGCTCGATCTTGATGCCATTGTGCTCGAGCTTCCTGCCGCTGTTGAGCTTGATATCGACCTTGCCGCACACGGGATCACGACCGATGAACAACGGAATCTTTTGGAGCTCACCGTCCTTCTTCAACTCGACCAGACGACGAGAGCCGGCGTCAGCAAACTCGATGGTGGCCGTGCACGGCGGTCCGAACGAGAAGAAACTCTGTGGCGATCGACGAGTGAGTGAGCGAGCGAGCGAGCGAGAACGAGGGGGTTTGGTAGGATTCGAGGTTGGGGGTTCAGAGGGATGGTACGCACCATTTCTCTGCGGTTGGGTGGTTGGGGATGGTCGAGATCGAGAGGACAACAAGCACCGCGCGGCTTGCAGAGAGGAGAGATCGACGAAGGCGACAAGAGACGAATGAACGAAGCGCAGAATGGCAAAGTCCAAACGAGTGGCCCGTTCCTCAGCGAGAGTCGGCTTCTACTTTTCCTTCTCTTCGCTCGCTGAGGGAGCAGTAGGCGACGAGAGCGAAAAACAACCATGTCCAAAGGTATGGAGTCGCCTGAGAGAGTTCGACCAGTTGCTTACTCGCCCTCTCTTGCTCATATCATCATCGCCATCTCTCGTGCATCGCAAACTCAAACTCCCAAACTCCCACACAAGCAGCATCACATCATGGACATCTTTGTCGATGAACCACCCAAGAAGCGTGTCAAGAGCAAGTGGGGTCCCGAGTCCAAGGTCTTTGCTCCGATGCCGACGCAGCTGCCAGCCGACAAGCTCTCGCAACGCGAGCTCGACGCCTTGCTCAGTACGTCGCCCCAACTCCCACAAACGCAACGCAAACGCAACTCTAACACTCTCTGTGCTCTCTGCCGTGGCGCTTGTGTGTGCAGTTCGCTTTCGTATCGAGGAGTTGACGCAGAAGCTCCAGGCGCCACAGCTCGAGATCGATACGGCCGAGGATCGCTCGCCTTCGCCGCCACCGATCTACGACCGCGATGGCAAGCGCACCAACACTCGCGAGCAACGCACGCGCCAGGCGTACTTGCTCGAGCGTCAGACATTGATTCAACGTGCCACCACCATGACGCCGACCTTCAAGCCGCCGTCGGACTATCGTCCGGTGAACGTGCGCAAGAACAAGAAGATCTACATCCCGATCGACAAGTATCCCGAGTACAACTTTATCGGCCTCATCATCGGGCCGCGTGGCATGACGCAGAAGCAGATGGAGCTCGATTCAGGCGCCAAGATTGCTATTCGAGGTAAGGGATCGGTCAAGGATGGCAAGGTATGCTCAATTCAATGCAATGCAACCCAATCGAATCAGCAATGCAGCCGACTGACGATGCTGTGGTGTTGTCGTCTTGTGCAGCAAATGAACTCGGGAGACGACGACAGGCTGCACGTGTTGATCATGGCCGACACGGACGATGCGATCGACAAGGCCTCGCGCATGGTCGAGAAGCTCCTGGTGCCGGTCGAGGAGGGCAAGAACGAACACAAGCGACAGCAGCTGCGCAAGCTGGCCGAGATCAACGGCACGCTGCGCGACAACATGTGGGGCCGACGAGACTTGGAGCGCAACTTTGACGGGCCGCAGGTGTCGTGCGCCTTCTGCGGCGACTTTGGCCATCCGTCGCGCGACTGCCCGGTCAAGAGCAGCGGAGGCGCCGGCGTACCGCGCACCAAGATCGACTCCGAGTACGAGAACTTCCTGGCCGAGATCGGCGAGGGCGCTCCACGTCCGCCTCCATCGCGTGAGCTTGGAGGAGGCGGTGGTGACCGAGCGCCGTTCGATACGCCCGAGATCCACCAGGCCTACCTCGAGTTCATGGCTGCGATCGGACTCGAGCCGTCGGGCACTGGCATCAGTCTCAACGCTGGTGGAGGCGGTGGAGGCGGTGGCGGTGGCGGCTGGGACCAAGGAGGCGCTCCTCCGCCGTGGGAGACCTCGTCGTCGTTCGATGGCTTCTAACGAGGAGCGTCGTCGATACGCCGGCCATCATCACGATTGTGGTCGTTGTGTGTGTGTGTGTGGGGAACTAACGGCGTTGCAGCAGTACTAAACTCATTCACTAACTAGTTGTGTCGAAGAGAGGTCTCGGCACTGTTGCTGGTGTTGTTCTCCTCGAGCGCAATCGAGAGAGGCCGTGTGTCTGTGTGTCTGTCTGTGTGTGAGCTCCGGCAGTTTTGTCGCGTGATACTTGTACCATTATACAACCGATGCTACTTCAATAGAGAGAGATGAAGATTGGCAACGAGATGTCTGGATCAATGATGAAGCTCTACACCCCGTGTGTAGACACTAGAACGCGTCTGAGCATTGTTGTACGAGAGCGTCAACGAGCGAGGATGTGAGTAAGTGAGTGAGGCATTTAGAGATACAACAGCAGCAAGGCAAGGTTGCGGCAGAAACGAGAGAGTCGAAAGCGCCAGCCATGTCACGACGAGGTCGAGATCGTGATATGTGTCGCTTTGCGGGCGAGGTTGGTGAGATGCTCTCGTCACGGCGCAATGGTGAGATGGACGGGTGGATGGATGTACGGCAAGCACGAGGTCGTTACTCCTCGCCCAGCATACACTCGGAGAAGGCGTAGTAGTCGATGTTGCCTGCGCCGTCGGCAAACTGCGACGCCTCAGCGAGGAACTCCTCGAGCTACCAAGCGCGACAGACGCGTCAATATCCCCACCAAGGTGTTGTCTATCTCGAGATACAAGGCAGCGAGGCGTGGGTGCGTGCGTACATCAGGCATGTCGTCTCCTTCGGTCTGCATGATCATTCGCAAGTGGTCGACCGAGATGGTGCCCGAGCGATGCTCGTCAAAGTTGTAGAAGGCCTCCTTCAGCTTCTCGACGTCCTACACACCCACCGCCACATGGTCAACCACCACTACCCCAACCAAGGCGACGAAATAGAGCAAGCCCAGCGAAGGATCTCGGGGCGGTACGTACCATAGCGAGATCTCGATCAAGCAGCAGCAACAAACGAATGACGACGAGCGAGAAAATAAATATCGGGCACGCCGTGTGAGCGCCACTTTGTAGGTCCGGTTCGTCCTCGCCCCACTCCTTCCCTCAGCCACTGTGCGAGGAAGGTTGACGAAAGTGCGAAAATCGCGCTTTTCGCTCGTTTTTTGCACCCACTCGCCTGAGGCGCATAGGGGCAAAACCGCGGGAACTCGGTTTTCCCGCGCAAACTACCTGGGTAGAAGGGTGGCGAGGAGAGTAGGGACGAACCGGACTGCTCACACGGCGTGCGACAAAAATCACCGATAAATACAATGGGAGCTTCAAGTAGTAAGGTTCGTGTGGCGCTCGTTATTGCGTTGATCAGTGGTTTTCCTTCTTGCTCTCGTTTCTCTCGTCTTTGTTCTTCGCCTTCTTCCCCTCACTCACACACCGCCACACTCACCAAACCAATGGCTGACTCGGTGACGCCGCCCACCTCGGGCTTCTCGTTCGATCTCTGTCGTCGGTATGTTGATGAGGAGCGAGCGTGTGCGATGATTCTGTGGATGGGCTGGCGGTTTTTTTGGCGAGCCTCGCCAGTGTTCGAGCTTGATCGAGCGATTTGCTTACTTGTTGGCGCTCTCTCGTCCATCCATCGTGACGCAGCAATGACTTCCTCACCTCCAAGGGCTACAAGATGCCCAACATGAAGAAGACCGGAACCACCATTTGCGGTGTCGTCTTCGAAGTACGTTTGCTGCTGCTGCTGCCCTCAAAACTGGCGGCTGCTCTCGTGATGACGACGACGATGATGACTCACGCTCGGTCACGCGCAGGGAGGCGTCGTGCTCGGTGCTGATACGCGCTCGACCAGCGGCTCGATCGTGTGCGACAAGAACTGCGAGAAGATCCACTACATTGCCAAGAACATTTGGTGCTGCGGCGCTGGCACGGCGGCCGACACCGAGAACACCACCGCCATGATCAGCTCGCAGCTCGAGCTGCACTGCCTCGCCACCAACCGCAAGGCGCGCGTCGTCACCGCCATGACCATGCTCAAGCGATATCTCTTCCGCTACCAAGGCCACGTCAGCGCTGCTCTCGTGCTCGGCGGCGTCGACATCACTGGCCCGAGCTTGTACACCATCTACCCGCACGGCAGCACCGACCGACTGCCGTACGTGTCGATGGGCAGCGGCTCGCTGGCGGCCATGGCCGTGCTCGAGAAGGGCTACCGCGAGGGCCTGTCGCGCCAGGAGGCGATCGATCTCGTGCGCGACGCCATTCGTGCCGGTATCTTCAACGACCTCGGCTCGGGCAGCAACGTCGACATCAACGTCATTACGGCTGACGGCTCCGAGATGCTGAGGAACTACGAGATTTGCAATCCCCGTACGTATCTCGCTCACACGCACGCACGCGTCGATGTGGAAGGGGGGGTGTGTGTGGAGTGGCAGTGATTACCAAAGTTTGCCTACGTATGCGGTTGGTCCCGCTATCGATTGAGGACACTATACTACGACGGTAGATGAGCCAAGTCACCATTCTTCGTGCTCGTGCTCGTGCTTTGTTGCTTGCTGGTTTGCGCCAAGCCTGTCGCTGACGATTGCACCACCACCACCACTACAGGCCAGTACCACAGCACGCGAGGCTACCACTACGCGCCCGGAACGGCCGAGGTTCTCTCGCAGACGAGCGAGCCCGTCGGCCTGCAGCAAGTCGAGGTGGTCGCTGGTGCCGACATCATGGAGCTCTAAGCAGCGTCGCTCTCGCTCTCCCGCTTCCCCACTCTCTACGCGCTACTATGTCGCTGTGTATAAAACTACAAACAAGAACATCCCAACTGGCGTGCGAACGAACGGAGCGAACGAGATGGCGTGTGGGGGTGGCGTTGTTCTCCACGAGATACATACAGAAGGAAGGAAGGCGTGCGCCGGTCTAGTTGCGCTTCTTGGCGCTGTTCTCCAGGCGCTCGAGCGCGCGCTTGAGCTCGGTCACGAACGCGAGCTCGAAGAACGAGCCGTCGGCCGAGAACCACTCGGTCACCGGCTTGGTGATCTCGACCGTGTGGCGTTTGCTGCTGCTGCGCTCGATCACCGTCACCTCGAACGAGTAGCGCTCCGAGTACGCCGGCATGTCGGTGCGGATCTCGACCGAGTTGGCATGCTTGTCGGACGGCTTGGTGCGAATGACACGCGTGCCCTCGAGGTAGCTGGAGATGAACTGCATCACGAAGCTGATGATCCAGTACGAGCCGCAGCATACGAGCAACACCGTGCGGTTGTCGGGATACTGTGCCCGATAGTGGCGCGTGTGTGAGTTGGCATTCGGTGTTGTGAGCGAACGAGAGATGTGCGTACCTTGAGCGGGTAGAGATACGCGTAGGTTGCGAGTACACAGCTTACGACGCCCAACAGCAACTTGAGGTCGGACAGGAGGTTGTCCTCGGATCGCTTCTGCTCCTCGATCATGAACTGCACACGAGAGCGAGCAATGTCAATCACGATCGATACTTGGTAGCTTGCTGTTTTGCGCACACATACTCGAACAATAGCATCATCGAGTGTGTTCTTGACCTCCGCTTGGTCCCACACGTTCACCTTCTGTGCCATGATGCTGCCTGAATGAATGGATGTGATTGATGCGATTGATGTGATTGATGTGACGATGCGACGTGGCGAAGAAAGAGATCGAGAAAAAGAGTGAGAGCGCCTTTTACCAATGTAAAACCCTCCTTGCTATTCCCGCGCTTTTGTGACCGTTGCCGCGCCGTTCGTTCGTTGGGCGACATCGCACGTCGCTCGTCGCCTCATTCCTTCGCTGCCTCGCTCGCCTCACACCTCCCTGTTGCTCCCTCCACCCCCACCTCCATCACCACCACCACTCGCGAAGGAGGCACTCTCATCATGGCTTCTCGTGTCGCATTGTCGCAGTTGAACGTCAACGAACTCGCCGGTCGCGCCTCGCTCGCGCCTGGTCGCTTGCCGGCTGCCAAGGCTCGTCCGTCGGCGTTCGATCAGCGCAAGTCGCTCGCTCCCACCAGGCCCAGTCTCGGTGGCATGTCGGCCCTCTCGCGTCGCTCGTCGGTCTACGGCAGCGTGGTCGGCGGCCCGCCGCAGCGCCCGCTTGGCGAGAACATCGAGACGCTGGCGCGCTACCTGGCCGAGCACGGCTTCGCCATGCCGAACGCCGCCGCCGTGCTGCGCCAGCCCAACAACAAGGACTTTTACACGATCTTCACCTTTCTCTACCGCCAGCTCGATCCTGCCTTTACGCTCTCGCAGCAGAAGCCCGAGGAGGACGTCATCAACGCCTTCCGCTTGCTCAAGTATCCCTACATGATGAACAAGAGCAACCTCAAGTCGGTAGGCTCGCCGCACGCCTGGCCCAATATCCTCTCAGCCTTGGTTTGGTTGGCACAAGGCATTTCTGTACGTCTTAACCCCCAAACTCAACCCCCAAACCCCAAACTCTCTCTCACTCACTCTTGCTAAAATGCTCGGATAACAAACAGTACATTGAGGCGCAGGAGACCGGCAACTCGATTGCCATGATCTCGGACGAGCGTCTGTTCTTTCGCTTCTTGCATCGAGCCTACAACGAGTTCCTCGAGGGCAAGGACGACTTTACCGACCTCGAGGACGAGCTTGCGCGCCTGTACCATGATCGCAACCAGCCCGTGATCGAGGAGCTCGCCTTCTTTGAGCAGCAGAACGAGCAGATGCGCCAAGAGATTGAGGCGCTCCAGGCGCAGGAGCGCGAGAAGGCCGAGTTCGAGAAGCGCAAGCAAGATATGTGCAGCGACCTCGACAAGTTCCGCAACCACATTGCCAATCTCGAGAAGCACAAGCAAGACATTACGACGCGACTCGAGGAGCGCAAGGCCGAGTTGCAGGCTCTCGGTATGTCGCTGTCATCATCATATGCATGCCAATCACTCACTCACTGGATCTAACTCGGTTCAATTCAATAGAGAATCAGAAGATTCAGCTCGAGCAAGAGAAGATTGAACTCTCGCAGCAGATCGAGCAACAGCAACTGAACGAAGTCGATGGCGACAAGCTCAACGGCGATCGTTCGTTGCTCGAGCAGACGATGGCTCAGGTGTCGCAGCGCAAGGAGGCCGTCTTGCAGCAGCGTCGCAAGATCGAGACCGATCTCACGCGCCAGCTCGAGCAGCTCGAGGAGCAGATCGACGAGTATCGCTCGTGTGCCACGCAGTTCAAGCTCATTCCGATCACGAACAAGAACGCCGATGGCGTCGTGTTCGACATCGAGTTCAACGTGCACGCATTGCAAGAGTCCAACAACGAGGCGCTGCAGATCTCGACGCATATCAAGGATGTCATCAAGGTATTGTAGCAGCAGCAGCAGCCGCAGCGAGCGAGTGAGAGAGTGCTCAAGCGTGAGTTGCTCATCATTTGTATGCCTTGTGTGTTCAACAGCCTGGATTGGTACAGCTGCGAGACAAGTTCACGCGACAGTTTGGCGAGTGGCAGGAGCGTCGCTTGTCGTTGCAGATTGACCTCGATCGTGTCGAGGAGACCATGCAAGAGCGTCAATTCGAATGTGAGCATCTCAGTGCCATGTTGAACAAGACCGATCAAGCCACGGCCGCCGAGAAGAAGGTACCCAGCCAAGCCAGCAGATTCATGCGATCACCGTACTCACTCTCTCGAGCAATGTGCCATTCACAGCGTCTGCAAGAGCACCTCCAACGACTGCAAAGTGAGATGGACAAGATGCAACGCGACCTTTTGATGCGTCAGCAGGCCACGCAGGAGGGCCTCGACCACAGCTACCAAGTGCTCGTGCACTCGCAAGCCTTGTACGTGTGTGAGTGAGTGAGCAGTCCAATCGCGAGAGAGCAGCCTTACTGATTCAAGTGTCTCGATGTGCAACGACAGGCTCGAGCAACAACGCGAGACTCTGGCCGAGGAGCGTGCCATCGCCAACAACCAGCTGATCGTCGTCTTGGGTCAGCTGATGGACCACAAGGGCCACATCGAGGAGCGCCTCAAGATGCTCCAGGCCCACATGCAGCAGGCCATCAACAGCCTGTGAGTCGGCCGTGTGCCTGCTCGCGAGCTCAGCGGATCGCTGACTGACTGACTCTTCCCAAGTGGCTTGGCTCCCTCGGGTTGCAGTCGTGTATCATAGATGATATAGCGTATGATAGATACACCTGCTGGAGATCGATCGATCGATAGAGTGCATGTTTAATACACACCAACGACTCGATACCATACCCAATCCGATCGAGCCACACGTTGTTGGCGAGGTGCTACATGATTGAGCACTTTTTGCTCTCGGTGGCGCTGCGAGGCTGCTCGTGGCGCTCCTGTATCCTCTCAAAGATCATGAACATCAACTCGATCGGCATAAGCGCCAAGACGCCATCGTGCTGCGTCGCTCGCACGAGCATCATGGTCTTGATGGCGTGTCGTAGCCGCGACGGTGCGAATCGATGCATCTCGACCGTCCATGGGAAGTCGGCCACCGCAAAGTGCGAGATGATCTTGGCCGGAAAGTCGCGCATCTGTGGCGGTATGGTGGTGTCGGCGCCGAGCTGCACCAGCATCTTGGTCAAGGCATATTGATTGCGCGACGCGGCAATGTGCAGCGCCGTGCCGCCATGAGAGCCCTTCGCTTCGAGGTCGGCTCCATGAAGCACCAACTCGCGAGCAACAGACGGCGGCGCCCCCGAGCGAGCTGCCACATGCAGCGGCGTGAAGTCCCGAGCTGCGCGAGCGTTCACGTCAGCTCGGTGCTCGAGAAGGAGCTCGATCATCGACAGGTGCGCCGTGCGCTGCGCCACGGCCGCGTGCAACGGAGTGAAGCGCTCCTCGCCCTTGGCGCGAACCGAAGCACGAGCGCCCAGGAGAGCCAGCGCTCCATCGTGAAAGCCTCGCCTGGCTGCCACATGCAGCGGCGTGTTGTCCAAGTGATCGAGGGCGTTCGCGTCGGCGCGCAGCTCCAGCAGAGTCTCGAGAGCGTCGCGACGCGCTGCGCGACACGCTGCGTGGAGAGGCGTCTCGCCCGAGGCACGAGCATTGACTGAACATCGACCACGCGCAACCAGCTCTCGAATGCGATCGGGTGGGTGGTTGTCGGTGATTGCTTGGATCAGGTCGGCTTCAGGTGAGGGTGAATCAGTGGTTGTGGCCATGTCTTGATTGCGAGAGGTGGATGGATTGATGCGATGGATTGCGAGGGAATGAGGGAATGAGATGAACAACAAGGAGGAAGGTGCGGCCTGCGCCTATTGACCGGCAATCGGCGTCCGGTGGCGCTTCAGCAACTCAAGCAGCCGCCACAAGGCTGCCTGGTTGCCCTTCGTTGGGGCCTTCTTCCAGATGAGCTTCACGGAATCGAGACACAATCAGCCACCGGCATAGTACGTCCAATACCATAGGAGCAGCCGTACCTTGTCGTCGTTGTTCACGGCACGAAATTTGTACATCTTCTCGTGCTCCGCACAGTTGTGATACAGCGTTACCAGTTTCAGTTTTGGATCGCGCAGAAGCCGTAAGAACGAGTCACGGCGGAATAACTGGTCGAGGCATATGTTGTTGCAGTTCAAGAGCATCGCTGTGGGCGGAGTGTTCTCCAGCTCCGCGCAAATGGCCGCCACGGCCCTGGCAGAGAGATGGTTGCCCGAAAGATCAAGTACCCAAAGCCCACAATCCTTGAGCCCCTTGAGTTTGGGTGTGAGCTCCCCCGTAATAAAGTCTTGGACGGGGCGCCCGATCTTAAGGCGATTGTCGCACAGATCCAGGCGTCGAAAGTCCAGGTATGAGGCCCTCTCTACCATGGTGTCACGCGCAGGGTGTGTCGCTGACCCATGCAGCGAACGTGGATTCAGGATGAGGTAGGGTTCGTTGGCGGAGCTCGGCTTCCACTCGGTCCAGTCTGCTGGCAGAGCGCCGCTGGCATCATACTTTGGAACGGACGTGCCCGGAGGGAACACGAGGAGCTCATCGGGCGAGGCAGAAAGAGCGAACTTTGAGCACGCAAGGTCGCGCAGGGCAGATACATCTTGCTGCGCTGGAACGCGAGTACTTTGGAGTGAAAAGTTGGGCACATCCCCTGGCTTGATGCGGCAAACCCAAAGCTCTGCAACCTTGTGTGAGTGTTGCGTGGCTGCCTTCCCAGGGATGCAGGGCTCGACTGTAGGTACCGGAGACAGCCATGGCGCAGAGCACAGGAGGAGGAAAGGAGGGTAATGATGCCAGGTTCCGGCCCAACCCTGGTTGATTGTAATGCAATGGTCGTGTTGAGATGTATTGTGATTGGTTGAGATACCGGTCTTGGCCAGATCGGAGCCAGCAAGCGAATAACGCTCGTGAGGCTCAAAGGAGTCGCTCGGGACTACTCTTCGTCCGGCCAGAGTTGCGACAGATTCCGGAACGAGATGAGTCGGAGGCGAGCCTGACACATGAACTCCCACGCTCCAGTCACGTGCTGGAAGTGGGTGCCATGGCTGGCCCACAGGGCGTCATCGTTTAACAGCGCCTCACGAGCCATCCGCGGCACGAGCCCGGAGTTGCTTCCCCACGGGAGTTCGTGCTCATCGTGTAGGATCTCAAAGGCCGAGAAAAACAGCGACTCAAAGTCGTCGAGCGGCGAGTGCGCAAACAGGCGCCAGCTCCAATAGCTCGGCGGCGAGTCTTTGAGAATCGACAAGATTCGGCGCGAGGTGTAGCGGATGGTGCCGCAGAACGTCGTGTGTTCGTCCAACTTGACACTGTGCTCAAAGTCGATCAACGTGGCGTGAAAGGCACCTTCCTTGCAAAAGTACACCATGTTCGACGGCTTGACATCGCCGTGGCACAACTGAATGGAATGCATCGCCGCGAGTTGTCGGTCGACTTGGCGCAACCAGCGCAAGATGTTGGCGGCCAAGAATGGCTCGTCGACGATGTGGAGGTGATGCAACGACGCAATACCTTGAGGGAGCAGCACAAGACCGGTTGCTGCTTCCAACCGTTCAATGTGCATGAGCGTCACTGACGGTAGATCAAGCCCTCTGCCACAAATGCCGAGGCCAGTGAGATTCGTGCTTGTCGGTGCGGGGTTGAAGTGACCATACCTGTCGGAATCGCGATGCCGTTGCATCTCCTGCAGAGCTTCAATTTCGTACTCGACTCGCTCAGGTGGGCCCAGTTTCACGACCACCGGCGCGACGAGTGTGCCGTCTTGATACATATTGGCTCGGTAAATGTCGCAGCCGTCGTGGTCCAGCGGGTGTTTCTGAACCAAAATCTCGAACTCGCAGCAGCGCAGCGCATCGCTGCCCACGCTGGTAGAACTGACGCCCGGTTTTTCGGCGGACCACTGCACAGCGCCTTGGATCAGCAAGCGACCGAGCCAGCTTCTTTGTGGCGGCAAGGAAGGCGTACGGTGAACTCGTCCAGCGTGATCGTGTGGAATAGTGCTGCGCGCTCGTCTGCTCTTGCAAGAGCTTCCTCGAGTTCTCGAGCCTCCTTCTCGCGCTTGGCAGCCTCTTCCTTCCACTTGGCAACCTCTTGGCGGAATGCTTCCGCGCGTTCTCGAGCCTCTTCCTCCCACTTGGCAACCTTTTGGCGGAATGCTTCCGCACGTTCTCTAGCCTCTTCCTCGCGCTTAGCAGCCTCTTGGCGGACTGCTTCTTCGCGTTCTCTAGCCTCTTGCTGGCGCTTAGCAGCCTCTTCCTCGCGCTTGGCAGCCTCTTGGCGGAATGCTTCCGCACGTTCTCTAGCCTCTTCCTCGCGCTTAGCAGCCTCTTGGCGGAATGCTTCCTCGCGTTCTCTAGCCTCTTGCTGGCGCTTAGCAGCCTCTTCCTCGCGCTTGGCAGCCTCTTGGCGGAATGCTTCTTCGCGTTGTCGAGCAGCTTCCTCGCGCTTAGCAGCCTCTTCCTCGCGCTTGGCAGCCTCTTCCTCGCGCTTAGCAGCCTCTTGGCGGACTGCTTCTTCGCGTTCTCGAGCCTCTTGCTGGCGCTGAGCAGCCTCTTCCTCCCGCTTAGCAACCTCTTGGCGGAATTCTTCCTCGCGTTCAAGGGCCTGTCGGATCAGCCCAGCTACGGCATCGTGAAGAGCCTCGATGTTAGTACTCTACGCTCTCGTGGTGGCTGTCGAGCGGAAGCGAGGGGCGGCCCTATTTGCGGGCGCAAGCTTGCACAGCGCCTCCTCACTCGAACGTACTTGATGTACTCGTCGAGGCCATCTTGCGTCGGGCAGGGCAGGAGAGAAGGAGGAAGAGCGAGTGGCACCACGTGGGCGCGAAGGTGGGTGGGTAATGATGCCAAACTTACGGGCTCGCATTGCCGCCATTCGCTTCGCTGCTCGCTGCTGCTCGCGTCTCTCTCTGTGTGTGAGTGTGGTGCTAATGTCACGCTCGTTGCTGCCGTGCCACCTGTTCGTGGCCTTGCTCGTGGTCTGTGTGGCCGTCGCATCGGTACAAGCGCAGCCATGGCCATCGACGGCGAGTCTGCTCACGACAGCGAGCATCTCGAACACGACCTTGATGCCGTCTGGTTCGCTCGAATCCATCGCTGCTTCGACTGCTTCGCGATCGTGCATACGCCAACTGACGACGCTCCTGGTTGACGCACCGTAGTATCGAACGGCTACGTGGGCACATTCATCTTCTCGGACACGATCTACGTGAGTGGCTTGTTCAACGGCGTCAACATCTCGCCGTCGCATCGAGCACGAATCCCATCGACCGTCAATATCACGGTCTCGAGCGCCACGCCTCGATCGAGCGCCTCATCGTGTATCTCGGGCTTCGCCTTGAACCTTACATCGGCCTCATTCGTCCAACGAAGCTGCTTCGGTAATGGCTGCATGATGGCACGGCGATGCACGATCGCGAGATAGTGGCATCTGAGCTGATTGCGAGTGCTCGGCGTAGGTTTGGCGACGATCGATCAAGTGTCGTATGCGCATCAAGTTCGTCGATCGTTGATGGTGGTCGAGGTACAGACAGCCGACGTCAATGGATCGATGCGTTCAATGGGTTGGTTGATATCGCTTCGATGAACGGCAGGTGACCGCCGACAACACAGCTGGTCAAGAGGACCTGACGCTGAACTTCCAACTGCTCTCGGGCCCTGCGTCGCCTGACATTACGTTCAAGCTCCTGCAGACCGCCAATGTATGTGCTCGATACTCGAACTCAATCTCATCGTGAGTGAATCGCTCAAATACCGAATCTCATCGAATCGATCGCTATGACAGGGCATCTCGGCGTTCAATGGCACAATCAACCAACCTGAAGTACGAGGGAGCGAGCTACTCTCGAGTTGCCTCACTGACTCACTGTGGATGATGCAAATTGCAGGAACCAGGAGGTCAGGTGGTTCATGTGGGCTTGGCAGTGACGCAGTTCGCGCCGTCAGCCGTGGTTAAGCGAGGCACATCGAGCAAGTTCACGTTCCTCACGACCATTCGCACGAGCATCACGGGCGACAGCCAGTTCCCTGCCGTCGATGCTGTCGTGTATGCGAGCGCCATTCGTCACGCTGAAGAGAGTGGTGGCGGTGGTGGTGGCGGTGTTGCTCACGTGATGGCCATCACAGGGACATCAAGGACGCGCTGTTGAATCAAGACTCGCTGTATTCGACTCATGTGCAAGAGTGGGAGAGCATCTGGGCCAACGCTGGCAGTACGTGCGTGTGGCCGATTGATGATGTGGATGATGAGGCGCTCGCTCAGGCTGTTGGTCTCTCTCTCTCGTGAATCGACGCAGTCGAGATCGAAGGAGACCTCAACCTGGCGCAGGTGATCAACAGCAGCTTGTACTACATCATCTCGTCGGCTCGAGCTGATTGGCCGTGGAGTCTCTCGCCTGGTTCGCTTGCCTCGAATGGCTACAACGGGTACGCTCGCTCGGTCGCACATTGTGAATGCCACAGTTGCAATCTCCTGACGTACTCCCATCCATCTTGTAGCCACACGTTCTGGGACTGTGAGACCTGGATGGTACGTGCCACGTTCATCGTGGGGGTGCCACGCACGTCATTGGAGGAGCGTGATACTGAACCAAGTGCATCGAGCAGTACCCGGCGGTCTTGTTGCTGGACCACGTGCTCGCTGGCAGCCTGCTCGAGTACCGCGTGAACCATCGAGCCGGCGCCGCTCTGAAGGCGCGATCGTACAACAACTGCAGCTCCACGGCGACGACCGGCTCTCCTGGCGGCAACTGCGGCTACATTGGCACCATGTTCCCGTGGGAGAGCGCCTTCACGGGGCTTGAAGTAGGTATCTCGTTACTTGCGCATTACGTGTGCGTGTTGAGTGACGCTGGTTGGCTTGGCAGGTGTGCCCGTTCCGCGGAGGAACGTGCTGGTACGAGCAGCACATCACGGGCGACGTAGCGTTCGCAGCGTGGCAGTTCTGGGCCGCGACGGGCAACTACCAGTGGATGAGCAAGATCGGCTATCCGCTGTTGTACGACATTGCCACCTTCTGGGAGTCACGCGGTATGTGGCAGCGCTGCTCGATGACCGAGCAAATCTCGCTCACTGAGCCACTCTCGCGAAACAGTGAAACTGCAGGACGGCTACTACGTGATCGATGGCGTCATTCCGCCGGATGAGTACCACTCGGACGTCAATAACAGCGTCTTCACCAATGCCGTACGTTGTAGCAAACAGATCAAGCAGCAAACAGCGCGATTGACCACGGTTGCGGGGTTGCGGTGCGCGCGGGTGCAGGTGGCCAAGATGTCGCTCGAGTACGCGACGACGTACGGCGCCATGCTTGGCATCGAGACGCCCGACTCATGGGTGACGATCGCCAACAACATCAAGATCCCGTTCGACCAGACGCGCCAGATCCACCTCGAGTACGACGGCTACACCAACGACACGATCAAGCAGGCCGACGTGATTCTCCTCGGATTCCCGCTCATGTACAACATGACGCGGCAGATTCGCTACAACGACCTTGAGTTCTACTCGTACGTGCTTGTCAAGCTTCCACTCGTTACTCTCCCTCTCTTACTCACTCACTATGATGATGACACGGCAGATCGGTCACGGACCCTGATGGCCCAGCCATGACGTGGAGCATGACGGCCATCGGGTACCTGGAATACGTGCAGACCAACCAGTCAGCGCTGCAGAAGGCCAACAGCTACTTTGGCCTTTCGTACGCCAACGCGCAGCTGCCGTTCCAAGTGTGGACCGAGACGCCGACCGGCGGAACCGTGAACTTTATCACGGGCGTCGGTGGCTTCCTGCAGGGCGTCATGTTCGGCTACGGCGGCATTCGGCTGCTCGAGCACCAGATGACCTTTACGCCCATCTTGCCGCCTGGCACGAGCTCGATGAAGATTCGCATGGTACGCAAGTGCTCCGCTGCTTGTCTCCTGTGTATTGGATTCACAAGCTGACTGCTTGACTGATTGATTGATTGATGGCTGTCAGCTGGACTTTTTGGGTTCGCAACTGAATGTGAGCTTCAACTCGACGACGTTCACCATTACGCTCCAGCAGCAAGGCGACATACCACTGCAGTTCGTGGCGAATGGCGGCACGAGCTACAGCCTCAAGCAAGGCGTGGGCGTGAGCGTACCGATCGCTGCCGGCATGGTGTTGCAAGCAGCGTCATAGACTGCGAGCGTGACGCTCAGAGTGCACTGAAAGTGTATGTATTGACAGGATGCTTGTGACGACGAGTACCTCCTTCTCTGAGAGGCTGTCGTCTTGGGTCATCATCGTCTTGTTCGATGACGATTGACTTTGCTACTTTGCTATCATGATAGTAGTACACAGATAAATATACGATACGATTCGATACGATACGATACGATACGATGGGCTCACGCAAAGGGCGGTTTGCGTGGCACCGTGAGACAAAATTGATGCGGTGGCGCTCTCACCAGAACCGGAGGCTCCAGTCAGACAGTCGCAGCGGCGCGGACTCGACGCGGTCCTCCTTGCTCGGCAAGCCGGAGGGCAGGTAGTGCGAGCACGCGGCACAGGTCCACATCGACACGACGTTGAAGAGATGCACGGCGTACGAGAGGCCCAGCGACACGGCAATGTCGAACGGCGTGCGGTCGTGTGCGTCGCGCAACGAGATGTCGGCGCCGAGGTCGACCAGCAGGCGCACGACGGCGAGCTTGCCGCACGCGACCGCGAGATGCAGCGGCGTCATGCGGTGCTCGTCGCGCGCGTTGAGGGCGGCCGCGTGGTGCTTGATGAGCATGCGAACGATCTCGACGTGGCCGTGCTTGGCCGCGAGGTGGATGGCCGACGTGGTCGTGGTGGCGAGCGAGGCGTGGCCGGTCTTGAGCAGCAGCAGCACCATGGCCTCGTTGCCGAGCTGTGCAGCAATGTGGATCGGCCGCAGTGACACGTGGTTCTCGGCGTCGGCGTTGCAATTGCGAGCCAGCAAGTGGGTAACAGTGATAGTGTCTCCCTTCTGTGCGAGTGAGAGAGCACGAGAGAGTGAGCGAGTGAGCGATTCAATCGCAGCGAGTGAGTGACGTACGCGCACTGCGGTATGGAGCGGAGTGTCGCCGGCATGATTGCGAGCTTCCAACGATGCTCCGTGATCGATCAGGTACTTGGGGTTGTTGGTCCATGGCTACACAAACAACACCCATCCACCCACAGAGAACCACGCGCTCGCTCGCGTGAGCACATATGTGCGATGGAGCAGCAGATGCCAAGAAGCGCACGTGCTCGAGGGTGCGCGCGCGAGACATACGCGCTTGTGGGCGATCTCGAGATGCAACACCGTGTTACCAGCGAGGTCCACATGGTCGAGACGACCACCGTATCGAGCGGCACACTCGCGAAGCGTGCGTACGTGGTCGATCCAGTGCTTGGAGGCATGCGAGTGGTTGTTGTGGTTGTGGTGGTGGTTGTGGTGGTTCTTGGACGTGAGCGCCTTCGAGTCGCCACGCGAGCAGCCGTACAGCACGTGGCACAAGGCGCGCCACAGCGAGGCATCGGAGGCGATGGCGTTGAAGCGGCTCGAGAGCTGGCGACAATGGGCGAGATCACGCAGTGGCAGCCAACGCATGATGTGGAGCACCATCTCGTCTGGGAGGTCGGTGAGCTGCAACCTCGCTTGTGGCGAAGGTCTTGTTGAGGTTGCAAGCATTGTGAGTGGAGTGAGAGTTCGGAACAGTGATTGATTGGCGAGTGGATTGATGTGGGATGAGGGAGATTGGATGAGCGAGTGATGTGGTAGTCGAGAGGGTGAGGTTTAGGGTGAGGTGGGTGAGGTGGTTGTAGTGGACGGGTGTGTGAGGCACGAGGGAGCGAGGGGAATGATGATGAGATGGCGCGTGCATCATCGAGGAGGAAGAAGGTCGGTGGCCGGAAGATTTGGGTCCGAGCTCGCTCCCGATACCTCGAATGCTACTGCGAGCCTCGAGGACCACGCCCAGGATCTCTCTCTCTGGCGCTTGGAAGGTCAGCCTATCGATCACCATCAAGACTCGTCTACCTGGATGACGCCATGGGATATTTGCCGGCGAGGAACCACCGACCTCCAGTGATGCTCAAGCAACCGACATCGAAGGAACAGCAACACTACAACCACATTCGCTTCATCGCTTGCTCGCGTGCTAACCACCATCTCCATTGACAGCTGCCCCCCACATCATGGATCGACTCGAGATCGGAGCCGTGATCGAACGTGAGATGTGGGCCGAGTACAAGGAGATGCGCCGTGGCGTGATGGCCGCCGAGCCCGAGCGCCAGTGGCCGTACTTTGACGTGTCGAGCGTGTCAGTGGACGACCGCGAGCGTGGCTCTCGCGTTCGAGCCTCGGTGAGCATCTACGACACTTGCTCGCCGTTCTTGTGTCGCGCCTTCGTTCACGAGTTGGAGTTTGGCGACGACGATCGCGACGCCGCACTCGTGCAGCAGCAGCTCGACTCGCTGCTCGCTGCCGTGACGCGACACTTTGGTTCGAGGCGCTTCATGTGGTGGAATCTGCTGCCGATCTCGAGCAACCTCCGTGCCAATGCTGCAGTCGAGCAGGCGCTCCGACGACATGGATTCGAGCCCGACCCCGAGAACACCATGATTTGCATGCAGCTCGACATTGCTGCATGGATGGCGCGGCTGCGCGACTCTGGCAACCCGGCCGTGTCGAGCGATGGTGTCGCTCGCGCCGTGGCTCCCGGAGGCTCGGGCTCGGTGATCACCGAGCTTCGAGTGCGTGAGGTGCCTCCGAGCGAGCTGCGCACGGCCAGGTGCTTCACGATCGTGTACCGCGCCAACTACCTCGCCGTATGGGAGCGGCTCTCGCCCGAGGAGCGCATCGAGCACGAGGAGCTCTACATGCGGCTCATGAGTCGTGGCAAGCACCGCGGCTGGCGCCACTTTGAGGCATCGCTCCCCGATGGCACGGTTGTGGCCTCCAGTGCACTGCACTGCGCGTTGGACCACGAGCACCACGCATTCAACTCGGACGAGGCGCGCAGCTCTGCTTGTCTGCGCCACGTCATGGCACTCCATCACGTGGCGGTCGAGCCGTCATTCCAGCGCCGCGGCTTCGGCTCGGCGATCGTGCGGGCAGTGCTGCAACGAGCAGGCGAGGCTACGGCAGAGCTTGCCAAGGAAGGAGCAAGTGTCGTGTTGCAGGCCGATCCTCCAGGCGTGGGGCTGTATCGTCGTGAGGGATTCGTTGATGTGCATGAGATACCGACTTACTACCACTGCTCATAAAGAGTGGATATGAATTGGATTGATGATTGGATTGATGATTGGATTGATGATTGGATTGATGATTGGATTGATGATTGGATTGATGATTGGATTGGATTGATGATTGGATTGATGATTGGATTGGATTGATGATTGGATTGGATTGATGATTGGATTGATGATTGGATTGGATTGGATTGATGATTGGATTGATGATTGAATTGATGATTGAATTGATGATTGGATTGGATTGATGATTGGATTGGATTGATGATTGGATTGGATTGGATTGATGATTGGATTGATGATTGGATTGATGATTGGATTGATGATTGGATTGGATTGATGATTGGATTGATGATTGGATTGGATTGATGATTGGATTGGATTGGATTGATGATTGGATTGGATTGATGATTGGATTGGATTGATGATTGGATTGGATATGATTGGATTGGATTGATGATTGGATTGATGATTGGATTGATGATTGGATTCGATTGATGATTGGATTGGATTGATGATTGGATTGATGATTGGATTGATGATTGGATTGATGATTGGATTGATGATTGGATTGATGATTGGATTGATGATTGGATTGGATTGATGATTGGATTGGATTGATGATTGATTGATGATTGGATTGGATTGATGATTGGATTGGATTGATGATTGGATTGGATTGGATTGGATTGATGATTGATGATTGGATTGGATTGATGATTGGATTGATGATTGGATTGATGATTGATTGATGATTGGATTGATGATTGGATTGATGATTGGATTGATGATTGGATTGATGATTGGATTGATGATTGGATCGATGATTGGATTGGATTGATGATTGGATTGGATTGATGATTGATTGATGATTGGATTGATGATTGGATTGATGATTGGATTGATGATTGGATTGATGATTGGATTGGATTGATGATTGGATTGGATTGATGATTGGATTGGATATGATTGGATTGGATTGATGATTGGATTAGATATTGGAGCGGGTCGGCAGATGGCGAAGTGTAGAGACGTTGAGCGAGCGAGAGACGTTGCTTTGCTTGTTCCTTCATCAACTCGCTTCATCGCTTCGTTGTTTGTTGCCTCGCTCCGTCCAACCACTCACTCGCTCCAACCCATCACTCGCCCCTCATTCTATCTGAGACCTAGCAAGCCAGCCAGCAAGCCAGCTAGCCAGCGAGATAGAGTCCCTTTGAGAGTATACTCGACGATCACCATCGATACTCACTCATCTCATCTATCAATAGAACTGGTCGCGCGCTCGCAATGGCGTTCTTGCTGCGCGTCTCGTACGTGTGTAAGAACGCGGCGGCGGCCGTCGAGGTCATTCGAGCGCTTCGTACCATGGCGGCGCATCAACTCGATCATCCACATCGCGGTGTCGTGGTGTATCTCTTTGCACGACCCGATCCACTGCATCGACCGTGCGAGCTCGAGTTCTTCGAGTTGTACTCGAACGAGGCCTCGTTCTGGGAGCACACGATGGACCGCGAGGTGCGTCGCGCCTTCCTGCGCGGCTTCGATGCGAGCAACAAGCATTCGGTCGCGTGGTTCTCGTACGGCAACATGAGTGCTCTCGTTCGACAGACGTGCATCGGATTCGGTTCGGCCTTCCCTCGTACCGAGGCCGGCTTCATCTTGGCCGACGCCAAGCGCGCCGCGTCGCCGTTGCTCGGTCGCGTCACCGACGGCTCGGCCGCCGTCTTGGTACGCTGGCTCTTCACCGATCTCCAGGACCTCGACGGCAACGACCGTCACGTGGTGGTCATCACCACCACCACCACCTCGTCCAACTCACACGGAACGACCACGTCGACCACCACCTCCAAGACGGCCGCCAGCTCACGAGCGTCGTCGCCGTCGAGATCACCGCCGCCGGTCGCGCGCAGTAGTCACAAGCGATCGCTCTCGTGCTCGACCACCTCGGCCGTGCTATCGTCCTTACCATCATCGAGCGTGGTCGTCTCGGCACCGATTGCATTCTCGAGTCTTGCTGCATCGACTCCTGCTGCTGTTGTTGGTATGGCTCGAGCGCCACCGTCATCATCACGAGTGCCACCACAATCGACACCTCCTCCTCAATCAACAACTCTGCCAGCACCTCCCCCGCCACCACCAGTACCATCCTCAACACTACTACAACAACAAGCTCAACCATTACCAGCAGCAACCGCATACACAACAGCTGCCTCCACGGCGCGTATTGCGGCAGCCAGCTTCGGAGCCACGCTCTCGTCGTTGAGTTCGACCTTGCATCTGTCGTCGGTGCTGAGCTCGCTCTCCCGTCTGGCGCCGAATCACCACGTCGCTCCTCCGCAGCCGCTGCAACCAACCTCGACGACGCAGCCATCGCTGCCGAGCACGTCTGACCCTCCGCCGGCGCCGGCAACCACCACACCATCCGATGTTTCCACGTCGTCCACGAGCAATGCTGCTGCTGCTGCTGCTGCTGCAATCGCGAGCACCGAGCCATCGACAACGACGCCGTCTCCCTCCTCGGCACCCAATGTCGACTCCACCACTCCACCAGCTCCCACGCAACCACCGATACCAACAGGTCCCCCACCTGCTGCTGCCGTTGCCGCTGCTGCGGCTGTCTCGGCTGCAGCCTCTGCTCGAGCGACGACACCAGCAGTAGCAGCACCGACAGCGCTGCCTCCTCCGTCGGTGCTCCTGTCGCAGCCGCTGAACCACTCGGGCTCCTCGTCCGGCTCCTCGAGCTCGGCCACCTCCATGTCGCGCTCACGCGCCTTGTCGTTCGGCTCGTCCGAGGAGATCGTGTCGCGCACCTTCACGCTCGTGACGGCGCTGCAGCAGTGGAGCCAGGTCGTCGGTCCGCTCGTGTTCCACGTCGGTCGTCCGTTCGCGCACGCCGTCGAGCTGATCGCCGTCTACCGCGACCACACGGCGCTATCGTCTCACGTCAGCCACGCCATGTCGCAGACCGTGCTGCGCGCGTTGCCCGAGCTGTGCGGCCGCATCGACATTGACCTCTACGGCCCGGGCAAGTTCGTCGCGCGCGACATGCTGCTGGCGTCGCCGATGGCCGAGGCCTCGCGCACCATTGCCAGCACCAACGTCTCGGCCTCGGGCCAACCGGCCGGCTCGCAGGAGGCCCTCTCGCGTCAGCACCACCATCCCACGTCGCAGCGGCAGCTCTTCCAGAACTACATGAACGTCACGGCGCCACATTCCTATCGGCCCTACGAGGAGGACCATCATGACGACGATGACGACTACGACGAGGAGGAGCTCCACTCGGCCAGTGTACTATTGCGTTGTATCGAGACCGAGGCCGGCTATGTACTGCATCCGCAAGCTGTGTTCGAATAGGGCTCGCCGGCCTGGCATGTCGCGTTCGATGGCAGCCACACGCACACACGCTCTCTCGCACACAGCAAGATATGATATTCTCTAGCTCCTCCGTAATATAGACGATGCACTCGACGATGGTCGCAACCACCATCGCTCGAACCTCGTGTAGTTTAGCCACAACAACCTCCGAGCCATTCTCAATCAATCAATCAATCAAGCGATGCAAGGTATTCATTCGATCGAGCAGGAGAGCCGGCTCGAGCGCTGAGTACTCACTTGCTCTCGGAGGCCGGCGTGTCCTTCAGCATGGCCTCGAGCTCGCCGGCCTTGAAGTGCTGGATCATAATGTCGGCACCGCCAATGAACTCCCCACGCAGGAACACCTGCGGTATCGTCGGCCAGCTCCTGCTCGCAGCCAGCTCGGCGCATGAGCAGAGGAGCACGCGCACGTGTTCATGAGGTAGCTCGCTCGCTCGCGCTCTCTCGCTGCGGTACGTACGAGAACTTCTTGATGCCCTCTCGGAGATCATTGTCAGCCAGGACGTTGTACGATGAGAATGGAGTCTCTGCACAGGAGCCACTCGTCAGCAGCGGATATCTCGCGAGCTGCTGCTTGATTGATCGAGAGCGAGCGAGCGAGCGCAACGCAACGCAACGCACTCATGATGTCGAGGATCTGCACCACGGCGCGACTGTAGCCACACTGCGGAGCATCGGGCGTGCCCTTCATGAATACGACCAACTTGTCCTTGGTGACGTAGTCGTGGATGCGCTTCATGAGCGGGTCGTTGAGATCGATCGAGGTCGAGAAGACGCGCGCGCTGTTGGCACGCAGCAGCAGCAGCGAGCTCGACGAGCACTGCATTCGCCACGCGAGGCGCATCGCTCCGGTGATGGTTCGCTGTGCGGCGATGGAGTGAGTGTCAGTCCAGTGTGGTGGAGATCTTGCAGGTCGCGTGGGATGGTTGGATGGGATATCGTCACGTACTGCGGCACGGTTCATTGGAGTGTTGGGCGTGGGGCTTGGGCGAGGATCGAATGATGCTGCTACTCGTGTGTGGTCGCTCCTCTTGTTGTTGTTTGCTTGCTGCTTGGCGCTCATCATCATCATGGCGAAGCGTGTGTGTCTTCGCTGGACCGATGAGGAGCGCGACATCTTGCTCGACTTTATGCGTCGTAATCCGGGCGTGCGTGATCCTGATCGAATCACGGCGAGTCTACCGCAACTGAGTCGGCGCACGCCGGCCGCTGTGAACGCCAAGTTCCACGAGCTCGTGCGCACACACAGCTCGTCGCGACCTCCACGAGGTATGGTGGCGGCTTCGCAGCCTCGCCATGGAGGTCAGCCTCTTTTACTGACTGGTTGGGCTCGTCGCAGCGCGTGCAAAGGAGCCGACAGCAGGAGGCGAAGCCGGCGGCGGCGGCGGGACCTCGAGCCCGAGCAGCTCCTCGAGCAGCAGCCCGAGCAAACGGCCACTCGATGATGCTGAGGTTCCGCCTGCAAAGAGGACCAGGGGCCATCGTACCAAGCACGAACGCGACGAGAGACCACACCGTGGCGACGATGATGAGCTGGACCATGAGGACGAGGCTGATGAGGACGAGCTCCAGACTGAGGACGATGAGCCGCGATCGGACGACGACGACGACAACGACGATGATGAGGAGGAGAACGACGCTGCTGCTGGGGCATCGGCGAGCGACCACTCGGAGGACGAGCACAAGCACTCGACTCGACGATGGAGCACAGGAGCTTCAGCACTATCAAAGACGACTCGTCGTGCGGCGTCACGTAGCTCAAAGGCAGCCGCAGTGAGTTCGGGACGACAACGAGCGCTGGCACTCGACCGCACGAGCACCGTGAGCTGCACGTCAGCCGTGTGGCAGCTGCTGACGCAAGAGTTCGATGACACCAGCGTGCGCAACATGGTACCGATGCCCGACGAGGCGTTGCATGCGTATCGACACAACCAATCACGCAACTGGCCTTCGACGCGCGTCTACGAGAACGAGCGCGCGACCGTGATCGTGGTGCCGCACGACGACACGGTCCAGTCGATCGTCAAGTGCATGCGAACCACGTTCCCGGTGCGGTGCATCACGCTGGTGGTGACACTGAGACGCGCACCGCCGCCAGCCGAGGTGCTGGAGTACTTTGGTGTGCCCGAGGATGTGCGACAGTACGAGTCGGTCGAGCTGGTACCGATAAGCTACTGGTTCGAGGACAAGGACGTCGCTGCGCACGTCGCTGATCGATTCCAGGTTGTCACCATCAAGCGACCACGCTCTCATGCATAGTACCACTACCACCACCACCTCCTCATTTATCCATCCATTCCTCCGATCCTACGTTTCGAATCAGGCGCTGTAGTTGTACACTATACACGTATTATTATGATCACGATGACGACGATGACGACGATGATATCAATCAACGAGATACTCCACTGCATCGAGCAACTCGATCAACTTGCTGGCTTCGAGTACAACAGCACCTCGGACTCGCTGACGGTCAGCAAGAAGTGGGTGCCTGCTCCGGCAGGCTGAGACGAGGGCCGCTTCGTGCCGACTTGGCTACCACCGCGCCAGGAATGCGCCGTCAATGTCGGTGGTACGTACAGATAGCCGACATCGAGCACAGGCGATGAGTGGCCCAACATCACCTGCGCCGGATGGCTCGAGGCCATGTCGTACAGTGTGGTCGAGTTGGTCGCGTCGTCGGCGAGCGACACGAGCACACGTGGGGCTGCTTGTTGCGCTTGTTGCGTTCGGCTGCTGCTGCTGCTGGTCGTCGTAGCAGTGGTTTGCGTCCACGTCGGTTGCGTTGATGAACCAGTACGAGCAAACTTGCTGGGCGGCAACGTTGTCGACGACGATGATGATGATGACGAAGCGATGGTCCCTGGTGCTGCGAGAGCGATGAGCGCTGAGCGCGAACAGTTTGCCGGTGCCGAGGTGCCGTGCAGCAAGGCCATGGGCCAAATCTCCTCGTCGTTGGTCGGTTGCCACAGGACGGCGCACGCCTTGTCATGCCGAGGTCGAGAGCGGAACGCCGCCATGCACATGTTGGCCGAGCGATCGTAGGCGACCACCGATGCCTGGCCTTGAAGAAGCGGCACCAGCTCGAAGGTGCTGGATAACGTGGCCTCTGTCTTGATGGCAGTCGTGCTCGTGCTCGTGGTGGTCCCAGCGGTAGTGGTGGTGGTAGTGGTGGTCGTGGTGGCCGAGGGCGCAAAGGAGCCCTCAGCAAAGTAGCCGACGAATACGCCTTGCGAGGTACCGGCGAAGATGCTTCGCTTGGTCTGCGAACGTGTGCGTTGCGTGAGTACGAGCAACGACCAGATCGGCATCGCGACACCGAGCCGCACGCTGCCGATGGCACCGGCGGTGTAAGTCGTGTTGAACCACCAGATCGAACCATCCTACGCAAGGCAGTGGTCAGTCGAGTCAGCACCAGCAGTACCAGCAATTCCAGCAAAGACGTACGTGCAACGCGCAAAACACAGTGTGCTCGTCAAAGTCCGACCACGCGCACGTCGACGGACTGCCGGCGAGCGTGTATCTGAGCACGAGGCGATTGCTCTGCATATTGGTGATGCGCAGCGTGCGGTCGGCGCTGCACGACAGCAGCAGCAACGAGCGCGAGTTGGCGACCGTGGCGCAGCACGTAATGTGGCGCACTGTATCGTCGTGGAGGTGCACGAACTCGGGCGGCGTGTGCGGCTGCAGAAGTGAGATCTTGTGCACGCCGTGTTGCGTGCCCCGATTGGCCGTGACGATCGCGCAGCCGAGAGGCGGACACAGCGCCAGCACTCGCGCTCCGCGAATGTGAATGATGTGCGGCCTGGAGAAGAGCGGCACCGCGGTCGAGCCAGCGGACGCTGGAACGGCAGGCACCGCCATTGCTGGGTGCTGTGGCTGCGAGGCGGTGAACCGGTGATGGGCCGGCATGGTGGCAGGCACGGAGAGACACCGCGCCGAAGCGGAAGTCGAGCTCGAGGTGCTCGTAGTCGAGGTTGCCAGCGAGTGGGTTCGTCTGGTGGCACTCGCTGTCGTCGTCGTTGTCGAGGAGGAGCGAGAGGATTGCGAGGCGGCATAGCGCGTCGGTTGCTGCTGCGATGCCCAGTGTGGTAGGATGCGCGGCTTCGAAGGTGTACCAGCGACCACTGGCGAAGCAACCGGCAGTGGAGTGACGGTCGGCGCAGGCATCGTAGCGACAGCAGCGACAATGCGCTCGTTGACGGTACTGCCAAGAGAAGGTGTGAGAGTCAGAGTCAGAACAGCACCGCCATCTAGCGAATGGCGTACGTACGCCAGATCCTGCAGTTGCTTCTCGAGTTGTTGTCGCTGTGCTTCGAGGATCGCGATACGGTGCTCAGCCTCGGTGCGCTGTTGCAGCGCCTTCTGGGCACTCTCTCGTTGCGTAGCGAGCATGCGCTCGAGATTCTCACGCTCGGCCGAGTCGATCGGCAGCACGGTCTGAGAGTAGAGGCGAATGACGCGCGAGGCCTTGGCCTTGGCTCCGCACATGGGACAGCCGCGTTTCTTGTCCTGCAAACACCGGGTTCGTAATTGGCTCAGGTCCTGCGTCACGTCGCCTCGCGTCGCCTCGCGTCGTGTCGTACCTGGCGCAACCACTTGACGATGCAGGTGTTGCCAAACATATGGCCACATGGCAAGGCGCTGATTTGGTGGTCACCGCTCGAGGTCCATGGCTCAAAGCAGATGGTGCACGAGCTCTTGTCCTACACACGTAAGCGAGTGAGTACATGTGAATAACTGCAGCATTCATATGCCCCATTGACATACGTCAGTGTCGCTATCATCACTGTGAGCAGAGTCTTCGGCTGAAGACTCGGCGGCAAGGTCGATCAAGAGCTTGGTTGGCGCAGGAGTAAGCGCGTTCTCGGTGGTCTCAGTGGTCTCAGTGGTCACAGTGGTCTCAGTGGTTGCGGATGGCTTCACTTCTGGCGGCGCTATTGGTATCGCATTCGTTGCTGAGAGCTCGAGTGCCGCCTCGACGTGCCTGGGAAGCGGCGGCGAGGCAGGTTCGGGCTCTGGCGCTGGCGTGACGAGCTCGATACTCGGTTGTCGACGGCCAAGCACCGGCTGTGCCGTGGCGGCCAGTGCAATGTGATCGTCGATCATATCCTCCAGTTGTTCGACGACGTGGCCCCAGCTGTCATCGTCCAGCTCATCGAACGACGGCGAGTCTCGGTCGCCAGTGGGCTCGGCAGTGTGGAGTGCCAAGGCTTCTCCGATGAACTCCTCAGTATGCTGGCTGTCGCTCGCCGTGCCGCCGTCACCATCGCTATCGCTCTCCAGCTCGATGTCTTGGTTATCGTCGTCTTCGTCTTCGTCGTACTCCCCGCTGGTTTCGTCGTCGTATTCGTCATCTTCCAAGCTCATGTCGTCGGCTTGGAATTCTTCATCGTCGTCCTCTTGGGATGCCGATGGAGTGTCGATAAGATCCTCTTCCTCCGAATCTGAGTCCGAGAGGTCAACGTAGCGTTGTACTGGCAGGCGAGTGCGCGTTGGTCGCGTTCGCACGGAAGGAGCAGGAGCAGGAGCAGGAGCAGGAGCAGGAGCAGGAGCACGCCTTCGTCTTGTTGGAGGCGGTGTCTCCGGTGCTGGAGCTAGAGCTTCGATGCGAGCTCGAGTGATTCTCCTTCGTCTTGTTGGAGGCAGAGATTCTTGTGCTGGCGCTGGAGCTTCAACACGAGCTCGAGCGATTCTCCTTCGTCTTGTTGGAGGCGGTGACTCTTGTGCTTGTGAAAGTGTTGATGATGTTGATGTCGATACAATTGGTGGTACGGCATTGATTGGAGCTGGTGGAGGTGTTGATGCCGATACAATAGGCGGTACGGCATTGATTGGAGCTGGTGGTGTTGATGATGTTGATGTCGATACAATAGGTGGTACGGCATTGATTGGAGCTGGTGGAGGTGTTGATGCCGATACAATAGGTGGTATGGCATTGATTGGGACTGGTGGAGGAGTTGATGGTGTTGATGCCGATACAATAGGTGGTATGGCATTGATTGGAGCTGGTGGAGGTGTTGATGCCGATACAATTGGTGGTATGGCATTGATTGGAGCTGGTGGAGGTGTTGATGCCGATACAATAGGTGGTATGGCATTGATTGGAGCTGGTGGAGGTGTTGATGGTGTTGATGTCGATACAATAGGTGGTATGGCATTGATTGGAGCTGGTGGAGGTGTTGATGCCGATACAATAGGTGGTATGGCATTGATTGGGACTGGTGGAGGAGTTGATGGTGTTGATGCCGATACAATAGGTGGTATGGCATTGATTGGAGCTGGTGGAGGTGTTGATGCCGATACAATAGGCGGTACGGCATTGATTGGTGGAGGTGTTGATGGTGTTGATGCCGATACAATAGGCGGTACGGCATTGATTGGGACTGGTGGAGGTGTTGATGCCGATACAATAGGTGGTATGGCATTGATTGGAGCTGGTGGAGGTGTTGATGGTGTTGATGTCGATACAATAGGTGGTACGGCATTGATTGGAGCTGGTGGAGGTGGTGTTGATGTCGATAAAACAGGCGGTACGGCATTGATTGGGACTGGAGGTGGTGTTGATGATATTGATGCCGATAAAACAGGCGGTACGGCATTGATTGCAGCTGGTGGTGGTGTTGATGATATTGATGTCGATACAATAGGCGGTATGGTATTGATTGGAGGAGGTGTTGATGGTGTTGATGTCGATAAAACAGGCGGTACGGCATTGATTGGGACTGGTGGTGGTGTTGATGGTGTTGATGCCGATACAATAGGCGGTACGGCATTGATTGGTGGAGGTGTTGATGGTGTTGAAGTCGATAAAACAGGCGGTACGGCATTGATTGGTGGTGGTGGAGGTGGTGTTGATGGTGTTGATGATATTGATGCCGATAAAACAGGCGGTACGGCATTGATTGGTGGAGGTGTTGATGGTGTTGATGTCGATACAATAGGTGGTACGGCATTGATTGGAGCTGGTGGAGGTGGTGTTGATGTCGATAAAACAGGTGGTACGGCATTGATTGGAGCTGGTGGTGGTGTTGATGATGTTGATGTCGATAAAACAGGCGGTATGGCATTGATTGGTGGTGGTGGAGGTGGTGTTGATGCCGATACAGCAGGCGGTACGGCATTGATTGGAGCTGGTGGAGGAGGTGTTGATGTCGCCTCAACCACGGCGCCTGAGGTACCAGCGAGAATATCATCGAGTCGTATCGTAGCGTATCTGGTCGCTACGGTATCACCCGCGAGCGACAACTCGATCCGCACCGTGATGCCCTGCATCGCTTCGCGAGTACGTCGTGCGCGGCCACGTAAGCGAAGGAAGGAGAGCAAAGAACAGCGAGCGCGCGCGAGAGGCCAGGAAAAAGGCGCGTAAAGCAACTAGAGCTCGGGAGCGAGACTTACACCATCATACCCCGGTCGATTCTTTCTCGTTGCCTCGCTGTTGGTTGGTTGGATTTCTGGTGGTTCGTGCTCGGGCGAGGCTGTTGTTTGGTGTGCGGGCGCGCGTCGGGCATTGGTGGTGGTGGTGGGCGCTTGGTTGCGCGCGACAGCCATGCAACACCGGACCGATGGGCGCGAAGGGCGGCGCGTTAACTTTGCCGACCACCTGCTGTCACGACGGGAGCTCAAGTCGGCGTCGTTGTACGTGCGAAGCCGAGCGCGTAGCGATGATGGAACTCGCGACTGAACTCGCGCGACGTATGTGTGAACGCACGGCTAGGGGTATGTTGCTGGAGCGGCCGCGTAGTATGTCGCAGTTCCCCGTACTTGCGCCGCCCGAGGGCCTGGAGTCGTCCGAGCACGAGGAGCACGAGCTGGAGCTGCCGCTCTCGCTCGAGATGTCGTGCCAGACCTCGGAGAGCGTCGTCGTTCAGTCGGCGAGCGGCGTCGTGCTCGCGAACCACAGCCGCATCGTCGACGAGTACTCGACCTTCCAGATGGTACTCGAGAGCATCTCGCACTCGGTTCATGAAGTAGAGACCGCCGCCTGTGACGCCGACGCGGAGACAGCCATCGCACCGAGCGACGATACGCAAGCGAGTGCCGTCGTTGCAAGCGACGATACGGCCGCTGGCGAGAGCGGAGATGCGGCGGGACTCGTACAAGCCACGGCCACCAACAGCGCGAGCTCGAGTAGCAGCGCTACCAAGTGGGATAGTCGTCTGGATTCTCTGGTCGAGGGTCGTGATTACAAGGTTGCCCGACGCACCGACAAGGCCGTCGATCTGTTGTTCGCCTCAGGTACGGAGCGCGCGAGCGAGCGAGATCCCAGATCCCACACATACTCGTACACGCCCACTCGTCACGTCACGTCTCGCAACTCGTCACGTCTCTTTCCTATGAGCACACACGAGAGAGAGAACGGGAGAGCACGAGATATTTATCTAGCACCACGATGGGAAATATCTCACGCGAACCGCTCACCTTTGGTTGGTAAATATGCCGACCCTTCCCTTCGTCCGCTCGTTGTCGTCCTCCTCGCAGTTCCCAAGATGCTCTCGGTACTGGCGTACGAGCAAGTGCCCGACATGGAGGACATCGACATGATCCTGTGGACCTATCACCGCCACGTCAAGGCCAAGGAGCTGCTGAGCTTCCTCAACCTCCGCTTCCTGCTGCCGACGCCGCCCGACGCCTCGGACGATCTGAAAGCCTTCTACAACCAGTACGCTCGTGACTGTGCGCTAGCTGCTGGCGATGGTCTCACGGCTCTCGTACGTAGGTGCCGAGTGCCTGTACGGATGCGTGTCGTCAACGTGTGCAAGCGCTGGATCGAGGCGCGCTATCTCGACTTCAAGAACGACCCCGATCTCCTGTCGTACGTGTCGCGCTCGCCACATTGGCCACGGAAATGACTCGACAGAGTAACACGCGCACGCACAACAACACATGGTGCATGCAAAATATGCGTAGGGCGTTGGTATCGTTCCGAGACGAGACCGTGGCTGGCGATGCTCGCGTCGGTCGTCGCTGTGTGCCGACGCTCACCAACGCCATGATGACGGCGCAAGCCGCCACCGCAGAGCCGCTGCACCGTGACCGCTCGGCCGTCGAGTACCACTACGAATCGATCGATGGCCTCGTGTCGTTGATGATGCATCCGCTGCGAGGCGTGCCGCTCTTCCAAAAGTACGCTGCCGCCTCCGCCGCCGCCTCCGCGCCATGTCGAGCGTTAGATCGTACGCACTAACCGCGGCGCTCGCTCATGTTGCCATCCTTCGCAGGAAACACATGTTCCGCACCTTTCGGAACTGTTTCTACGGCGACGAGGCTATCCGATGGCTGGCGGCATCGATGCTGCACCTCGATCGACCGCGAGAGCGACCGGCTCGCTCGTTTCGCATGCTGTCCGAGGAGGAAGAGAGCGAGACCTCCGAGAACAACGCCTCGGAGCGCAACTGGGAGGAGGACAGCATCAGCTCCGTGTCGTCCGACAACACGGATGATGCCGAGGACCATGGCGCAACAACCACCGTCACCGTCACCACCACCGCCACGACCACGGTCGCCGCATCACCGCATATCATCGGCTCCAACGTTGCCACATTACCCTCGTGCTCGTTCGCTGCCTCGTCCGCCATCCAGTCGTCGCTGTCTCTGAGCTCTCCCATGGCGTCGTCGGTGCCGGCGCCGAGCATCAGTCCACCGGCATCGCCACGACGCGAGCCCGAGCCGCTGCTGCTCGACGTCGACAACATCAAGCTCCGCTCGCTCTCGGCCCTGACCGAGGACAAGACGCGCTCGTTCACGGCTCCGGCGCCAGTCTCGTCGTCTCTCATGACGCCCATCGGATCATCACCTTTGACCGCCGCCGCCGCCACCTCCAAGAAACTGATGAAGCGCAAGTCGACGGCGCCACGGCGAGTCGAGTCCGAGCCACCATCGAGCACCGCCGACTCGGCAAGCAGCAGCACGGCCATGTCGCCGCTGACGCGCGACTCTCGTGTCTTCCTCATATTCTCCGAGTTACTCGAGAAGAAGGTCATCCAGGAGGTGTCGGTCGGTCTCTCCAAGGCCAGCGGCTCGTTCAAGCCCAACTCGATCTACTCGTTCTCGGATGCCATGGACAAGAGCCGTTCGGTGCTCGACTTCCCGGCGCTCGACATTGCGCTCTACCTCACGACCACCGAGTTCCCGCGCTTCAAGCAGGTGCGTTGTGGCTCGCTCCATGTCTGTCACACCTGTGTTACTCATCACGTGAGCCCCTCTCCACTCGGACTAGATCTCATTCCTCGAGTTTGAACGCAAGATCAAGGGCCAACCATCTGTGGCGCTCAACACGTTTGCCGACCGCTCGACCAAGCTCAGCTTGTGGGTCGGCACCGAGCTGATACGCGCCAGCTCGCACAAGCAACGCATCCTCGTCATGCAACGCTTCATCTCCATCGCCGACGAGCTGCTCAAGCTGCGCAACTTTGAGTTCACGCTCGCCGTGCTCTCGGGCCTCAAATCCGTCAAGATCATGTCCGAGCTCTGGAAGGGCCTCAAGTCCAAGTTCCTCGAGTCCTACGACGCGCTGCTGGCGCTCTTCTCGTCCAAGAACAACTTTGCCGCCTATCGCCAGTACCCCAAGGACGCGCCCATGATTCCCTACATTGGCCTGCTGCTCCAAGACCTCACCTTCATCGAGGACGGCAACAAGGACGACACCACCACGTCGCCGCTCGATCCCGACATTCGCTGGGTCAACATGCGCAAGATGAAGCTGCTCGCCAGCGTCTACTCGTTCATCAGCCGCGCCCAGACCAGCGCCTACGAGACCTACTCGCCGCTACCGATGCTACGCTTCTTCGTCACCGAGCGCATGCTCGACGTGCTCACCGAGCACGAGATTCGCAAGAAGGCTCGCGAGCTCCGTAATGCCAAGGAGACATAGCGCGCCTCCATAGGCTCCTCCACGCTCGCGATCGAATCCATCTACTCGATCGTTGTACTTGTATGACTGACTGTCGTTGCCTTGTAATCCACCTTGCTGCTCTTCGTTTTGTCGCAACGACGCGATCGTTCACTGTACCATCTCTTTATGTATCTGTGTATGTATCTGTGTATGTATGTTTGTCTCGGACTCAACCAACACGTGATGATTTTGTATTGCCGTTCGCTCGTTCTTCAATGTATCGATAAATATCTGTACTCGTTGAACCCCAATAGATCACTCGTTGGCTTCACTCGTTGGCTGGTGGTCGCATCGTAGCGCGAATACGCTCGCCCCAAGCACGACCACTCTCACGCAACGCGCTCTCGCTCGCGAACGTCAGCTCGCCGTCTCGCAGCAGCTCCTTGCCTGCCACCCACACATGCGACACTCTGGCCAGATGCAATAGTCAGTGCCAGTGGCGTGTGAGGTGGACGTCAACCTCCGGCTCACGCACTCCACGTACCGGTTGGTGCCGACGTACACGAGCGTCGCGATCGGATCGTACACTGGCTCGTTCAGCACACGAACCGCCACAATGTCGGCCGCCTTGCCAACCGCGAGCGAGCCCGTCGTGTCTTCGATACCGAGAGCTCTGGCGCCATTGATCGTCGCCATAGCGAGTATCTCGTGCGCATCGAGTGCCGCACCGCCGCCACCGAGACGATCCAGCAGTACCGCGGTGCGCATCTCTCCAAACAGGTCGTGATCGTCGTTGCTAGCAGCGCCGTCGGTTCCAAGCGCCACATTCACACCTGCATGAACCAGCGCTCGAATGCGACACTGTCCCGAGCCAAGCTTCATGTTCGATTCGGGGCAATGTACGACATGGCTCTGAGGCGTTCGAACAGGATCGTCAGCCACGAGGCTACCATGCGCTCACGCAGCACTGCCTGCGCCACACCTTGCTCTCGGCCATCAACACAATCTCGTCGTCGGTCAGCTGTGTCATATGCACGGCGATCGTTCTTGGTCCAAAGATCGACAACTGAGCCAGTCGCTCGATGGGTCGCTTGCCGAACTGCACCAACGAGTCGGCAACCTCCTTGGCCGTCTCGTGTACATGCGTGTGGATGCGGACGTCGAGCCTCTCCGAGTACTCTCGCAGCGTTCGCCAGTTCTCATCGTTCGAGACCGTGTACGGTGCATGAGGTGCCACTGCGATGCGTATCAGCGGGTGATCCTTGTGAGCTGCCAGCAGCTGCTCGCCCTTGCGCAGCGCCTGGAACCGTTCGGGATTCGCGATCAGCTCGTGCTGCTTCCATGCATCATCATCATCATCTCCCGAGATGAACGACTGTGTACCGTGCCAACGACGTCGGTGCTTCCAACCCACTTGTTCGGGAACTCGAGCACCGGTATGCCGATAGTGGCACGCATCCCGATCTCGGCCGCCACCTCGGCCGCTGCCTCGGGGAAGAAGTACATGTCGTTGAAGCACGTGACGCCGCAGCGTATCATCTCCTGCTCACCGATACCCACCAATCCAATCAACCAAATGCTCGGCGGTGGATTCACGCGAGACTCGTGGACATCGTGTGGAGTGCTCGTCGATAGAACGTCGCCATCAAGGACATACAGCGATCGCGAGCCGAGTGCCATCAGCAACGAACTCGTGTGACATCATCGCGGCCTCAACGGCCCAGATCTTCTCGAGCCACGCTTGGAGCTGATGCACCACCGCGTGTTGCTTGGTCAGCATCGCCAGTGATTTGGGTGCGTCGTCGTTCGAATGCACGCACCGACAAGTCGTCTGCATAGCTACGCAGCAGCGTCATGGCTGCGTGGCTGTGCGCGTTGATGAGACCCGGACACACAATGTGATGGTCAAGCCGCAGCTCTGGAGCTCGTGAACGGTACTGCCACCAAGATCACCATCAGCCTCTATCCACCCCGCATATAATGCAGCTGCTGAACAACGACGACAGGGTTACCTGGCTGGCGACTTGCTCGGACGGTGTGATGGCCATGATCGTGCCTGCCTGAAGCACCAGCGCGTGATGCTCGAGCACCGTGTCCTTCGTCGGGTGCATCGGGATTATCCAGCGAGCGTGGATCACGCGGTCGACTTCGAGCACCATGCTGAAGGACTTGACACCAAGGAGATTTGAGGCTTGAGGCGTGAGGAGGAGGAGGAGGATCAATGAGTGATGGTTGGCGAGGAGGGAGGTGGCGCTTGGTGCTTGGTGTGTGTGCGAGAGAGGCAGCGAGCGAATGGACCGAGAGAGAGAGAGCGACACTCGCTGCTTCTTTCTCTCTCTCTCTCTTCAGAGTGGCATCGTTGCGTTGGTGCTCTTGGTCCTTCCAACCACTCTCAACCTCACCCTCCTCCCTCGATCGATCATGGTACGAAACACGAGATTGTTGTATTGAATGACATCCATTATCGATTGGAAGATCGAGAGATGCGATGGGAGATGCGATGAGAGATGCGATGAGAGATGCGATGAGAGATGCGATGGGAGATGCGATGAGAGATGCGATGAGAGATGCGATGGAAGATGCGATGAGAGATGCGATGAGAGATGCGATGAGAGATGCGATGGAAGATGCGATGAGAGATGCGATGAGAGATGCGATGAGAGATGCGATGGGAGATGCGATGAGAGATGCGATGAGAGATGCGATGGAAGATGCGATGAGAGATGCGATGAGAGATGCGATGAGAGATGCGATGAGAGATGCGATGAGAGATGCGATGAGAGATGCGATGGGAGATGCGATGAGAGATGCGATGGAAGATGCGATGAGAGATGCGATGAGAGATGCGATGAGAGATGCGATGGAAGATGCGATGCTCGCTCAAGTGAACTGCTTGCCTGCACAGCGACCAGTCGAGAAGTGATTCGGAGTGTAGTCTCCAAAGCAGAGCCAGCAGAACTGATGACCGCACGACTTGCATGTCATGTGGTTGCCTGCATTGTGCGCGCACGCACACACACACACACACACACACACACACACACACACACACACACACAGAGAGCGCGAGTCAGCGATCGTCCAATCTCAGTCAATCATTGTTCCGTCTGCTCGGCGAGTCGATGTTCTCCCAAACGTACATCCTCCGTTTTTCTGAGCCATTCCATTCCATTCATCAATTCGATCCCGATCCCAGTCCCGATTCCAGTCCCAATCATCAATGAGAGTCGAGTGAGTGCTTCGAACAAATACCTCACATCGTCTCCCTTCACAAAGATGCAACATCATCGTCATCATTCCATCGCACCTCGATGTTGGCGTGACAGCTCGGACATGGTTTCGCGTGACTCCTCACCCACTCTTCGTACGCCCGCTCATCTGCTGCCTCGCGGTCGGCCTTGAGATTCGCATACTGCTCGCATGTCATGTCAGCGTGCCATTGTCGATTGCACTTGCGACAATACGTGAAGTTGCAGTTCTTGTTCGAGCACACCACCATCGGAAGCGACGGATCGAGCACGACCATCACGTTGCCGCAGTTCGTTTGTGGACACCACCTGCAAATCAATCCATCCATCCATCCATCCATCCATCCATCCATCAATCTCTCAATGTCAGCGACATCCGATCGCACAATCATCATCTCGCAGCCATATCGATCAATCGATCGATGAGGATGAGGGAGAGAGAGAGAGAGAGAGCGAGAGATGCATTGACGTACGTGGCTTGCTCGTGTGCAAGAGCCGAGTCGAGAGCCATCGAGTCGTACTTGGCATACTGCTCTGGAACAAGTTGCAGCACTTGCTCTGGTCCGATGTGCGATGTGCATGATGGTGCCGGACACACGATTCGAT
>Ga0209935_1000779_pt1 | contig 65891 bp, 67 predicted proteins | sample ThiBio_1000_plan_2_FD_183958 | JGI IMG/M metagenome (GOLD analysis project Ga0209935, IMG submission 183958) | Wastewater bioreactor microbial communities from Cape Town, South Africa - Thiocy_cont_1000_plan (SPAdes) | ecosystem: Engineered > Bioreactor > Thiocyanate-remediating >... | reverse complement strand
GGAGGAGAACCTCCGCCGACATGCGGGGCCGTCTTCATTCATCTTTTGCGGGAAAGACTGTTGCATTCTTCGCCTTAAGGAATCGAAGATCAGAGAAGTGACGTTCTGTCACCCCATGAGTTCCTAACCGCTTGAGTTGGAGGGACGGAATCTTGGCTGCCATCCAGATCTGGCTTGTCTCCGTTGCGGCAAACGGGGCATCTTGTCCGGCTCATGCCCTCCCGCGACCATAGACTGCCATCCGAGCTGAGAAAGATTGTTCTGGAACCTGGCATCGCCCCAAATGCTCAGGGCAGTGTGCTATGCAGCTTTGGGAATACCCGGGTGATTTGTGCCGTCTCCATCGAGGAGACAGTGCCTCGCTGGATGAAAGAGCAGGGTGTAGAGGGCGGGTGGCTGACGGCCGAGTATTCCATGCTGCCGTACTCAACGCTTTCCCGCAAAACCCGCGATGCGACGCGTGGCAAGATCGACGGGCGCTCCACGGAGATTCAGCGACTGATCGGGCGCTCTCTGCGCGCTGCGGTCGACCTGAGCGCCATTGGTTCCCGGACGGTCTGGATCGACTGCGATGTGCTTCAGGCTGATGGCGGAACACGGACGGCCTCGATCACCGGAGCCTGTGTGGCTGTGGAACTCGCGCTGCGCGAACTTGTCAAAAAGGGCAGGCTGGCAAAACTGCCGATGAAGCGCCGCGTGGCAGCGGTCAGCGTGGGTATCGTGGACGGCGAGCCTCGCCTCGACCTGGATTACCTGGAAGACCGGGACGCTTCGGTCGACATGAATCTGGTCATGACCGACCGATCCGAGTACGTCGAGGTGCAGGGGTCTGGGGAGGAAGCGGTCTTCACGGACGCCGAGCTGGCCTCCATGCTCGACCTCGGGCGCCAAGGTATCCAGTCCCTCCTCTCCATCCAAAATCAGTTACTCTCCGTATGAAAAAAGCGCTCATTACCGGCATCACCGGGCAGGATGGCTCCTATCTGGCCGATCTGCTTCTCTCCAAGGGCTACGAGGTTCACGGTATCATCCGACGCGCAAGTACGTTCAACACGTCCCGTATCGACCATTTGTATCAGGATCCCCACGTCAATGGCGTGAAGCTTTTCCTCCACTACGGTGACCTGGCTGATTCCGTCCAGCTCGTGAAGCTGATCTACAGCCTGAAGCCCGATGAGATTTACCACCTCGGCGCCCAGAGCCACGTGCGCGTGAGCTTCGACATCCCGGAGTACACAGCCGATGTCACGGGTGTGGCCTCGATCCGCATCCTTGAGGCGATGCGCGAGACCGGCGTGAACTCCCGCTTTTATCAGGCCTCCAGCAGCGAGATGTTTGGCAAGGTCCAGGCAGTACCGCAGACCGAGACGACTCCGTTCTGGCCCCGCAGCCCGTACGGCGCGGCCAAGGTATTCGCCTACTGGGCAACGGTGAACTATCGCGAAAGCTACAACATGTTTGCCACCAATGGCATCCTCTTCAATCATGAGAGCCCGCGCCGTGGTGAAACATTCGTGACCCGCAAGATTTCGCGCGCCGTTGCAGCGATCAAGCTCGGGCTGCAGAAGGAGCTCTTCCTCGGCAACGTCGAGGCCAAACGAGATTGGGGATATGCCCCGGAATATGTCGAGGCCATGTGGCTCATGCTCCAGCAGGATCAGCCGGACGATTACGTCGTGGCGACCGGTGAGACGCATACGGTGCGCGAGTTCCTTGAGCAGGCTTTTGGCCACGTCGATCTCGACTGGAAGCAATTCGTCAAGCACGACGGTCGCTACGAGCGACCTGCCGAGGTCGACCTGCTGGTGGGAGATCCTTCCAAAGCCAAGCGGCAGCTCGGCTGGGAGCCGAAGGTGAAATTCGCCGAGTTGGTGAAGATCATGGTCGATGCCGATCTCGAACTCCTCAAAAAACGGGCTTGACCAACAGACAAATCGAAACCAATATCACCCCCTTTTCCAAAAATCATGGCTAGAAAGTGTGAAATAACAGGAGCCAGCCCGAAACGCGGTGGCAAGATCCACCGCCGAGGCCTCGCCAAGAAAAAAGGCGGCATCGGCATGCACGTGACCAAGGTGGTGCCTCGCTGGCATCTGCCCAACCTCAAAACCAAGCGCGTCTGGGTTCCTGAACTCAAGAAGTTCGTGACCGTCAAGGCCACGGCTCGCGCCCACAAGACGATCTCGAAGAACGGCGCCTACAAGACGCTCCGCAAGGCGGGCGCGGTCAAGTAAGGTCGACGAAATTCCAGACCGGTTCCCATCGGCAAAAAATCCTCTCATCGAGGGCTGCGGACGGGGGCGCAAAATCTTCAAAAGGCGGTGATCTTCGGGTCACCGCTTTTTTGTTATGCCCTGGGGTGGGCGTTGTCGTAGGCCCGCTTGAGACGGTCCGCAGTGACATGTGTATAGATCTGGGTCGTGGAGAGGCTGGCATGCCCGAGCAGGGACTGGGCGCTGCGCAGGTCCGCGCCATTGTCCAGCATGTGGGTGGCAAAGGTATGGCGCAGCTTGTGCGGGCTCATCGTTTCGGGGAGCCCGGCGGCGCGCAGGTGCTTCTTCATCGCGAGCCAGACCGAACGGCCGGTGAGCCGTCCCCGGGATTTATTGATAAAGAGAGGGCCGGCATGCACGTTGGCCTGGCTGCGATAATGTGAGATGGCCTCCAGCGCGAACGACCCGACAGGGCAGACGCGTTCTTTCGAGCCCTTGCCGATGACCCGGATCGTTTCCGAGTAGGGATCGAGATCGCGCACGTCGAGGGACACGAGTTCGGAGAGGCGGATGCCGGTGGAGTAGAAAAGCTCGAAGATGGCCTTGTCCCGGGCAAGCATCCAGGAGGGCGCCTGTTTGGATTTCTCCTCCTCAGCGGGCTTCTGGAGCAGGGTCTCGACCTGGGCGTTGGTGAAAAACTGCGGCAGGCTCTTTTCCAGCTTGGGCATGCTGATCTCGCCGAGCGGGTCGATGGTGACGAGGTTTCTCAGGCGCAGGAACTGGTAGAGGCTCCTGAGAGCGGAGAAATGAGCGCGTACGGATGCCCGCGCCTTTCCGGCTTTCATCAGGAAGAGCATGTACTCCCGGAAATCCTGAGCCCGGGCGGCCTTCCATGAGACATTCGGACGGAATTTCTGAAATCCCTGCATGGCCTGACGATACGCGGTCAGGGTATTGGGCGAGGCGTTTTTTTCCGCCTCGAGATACTTGAAAAACTGCTCCGCCAAAGGATCTGCCGGAATCTTTCGGCGGCCGGGAGTTTTATCCGTCTTTCTCAGAATACGGGACCGATCGGCGAGGGGAGCGGCGGCTGGGCCGTGTCCGTGACCTCGCCCTGCTTTTGCGTACCGCGTTCAAACCGCAGGATGGCGGAGCGGGTTTCCACACCGTCGGGCGATGTCGCAACGATGGGAATCTCGTATTTTCCATCCGGGAAAATGAAATGATAGCGGAAGGTGCCGTCGGGGTTCAGTTGGATGCGCTGCCCGTCGATGGTCACGGTCGCGCGGGGATCGGTGCCTCCATAAAAGATCACCTCCGCGTTGACGTGCATGAAGAACTCGCGATTGCCGAAGCCGGGTGAACTCAGTGTCTCGGACGATCCGCCCCAACTCGATGTCGCTGCGGCGGCCCAGCTCGACAGAGCGGCTTGATTCCAACTCGACAGCTCGCCCGCCGCCCAACTCGACTGAGCCGCTTGCGACCAGCTTGCCTGGGCGGCTTGCAGCCAGCTTGATTCGGCTTTTTGCAGCCAGCTCGATTGCGCGGCCTGGGACCAACTGGACTGGCCTGCCTGGAACCAGCTGGTTTGCGCAGCCTGAAACCAGCTCGATTGCAGGGCGTGCAGCCAGCTCGTGACGGCGGCGGCTCCCCAACTCGATACGGCGGCCTGCGACCAACTGCCGAGCGATTCCACCGCCCAACTGGTCGTGGCGACAAGGTTCCAGCTTGATTGCGCGGTCCAGCTTGCGCCAGCGCCTGCGGCCGAGACCCAACTCGTCAAAGCTCCGGTGGCCCAACTGGAAAGGGCTCCGATATTCCAGCTCGATCCGACTTCCCCGGAGGAAAGAGCACTCGACAGCCCGAGCCCGCTGAGCCCGGCGGAATGCAGCAGTTCGCTGCTGAACCATTCGCTGGCACCCGCACTGCTCAGGCGTTCTTCGAGATACGTACGGATACGGGTTTCGATTTCCGCCGAGGAAAGGCCGCCGCTGGTCAGCTCTTCCAGAAGCGGAGCGCCAAGCAGGGATTCCATGAGGGCGCGCTGAACGCCGACGAGTTCGGCAAAGGTCGACGGAGTGACGTGAGATGCGATGTGCCCTTCGCGTTGCAGGCGGGAAATTGCCTCGATCAAAGATTCGCCGGAGCGAATCGCCGTCTCGATGCTATCCGTCAGCTTTTGGAAGCTCAGATGCAGCGGGATGCTGGCGTAGTCGAAGCTCTCGGATTCCGAGACTTTATCTGGCGGCGTCTGGACGGTAACGGACCGGGAAATCGTATTCCACGTCTGGCCGCGGTAGTAGCCGATCTCGACGGTGTAGCTGGCACCAGCTTCCTTGACCGGGATATACCAGTTTCGGGTTTCAAACGGGACGTCGATTTCGGCTTCGAGCTCGGAATCTCCGCGATAGACGCGCAGTTGAGCCTGCCCGCCAGGATGTCGAGAGATGTCGATATCCCAGTAGGTGAAAAGCCATTTCGGTTCCTGGGCGACCAGAAAGATCGTGTCTGACCCATAGGAGTGTGGCAGGTCGCCGAGTCGGTCCAGTGCATCGGTTTCGCGCTCCGCCAAAGGTTGAGGCACCGGGGATGATCCTACGGGACTCTCGATGATCGGAGTTTCGCGCAACTGAAACCCTTTGACCTCGTCAGCCCCACCTTTTTCATTCTTGCTCATAGGCGGTTAAGGCGTTCTCCGGACGCCAGTTGAAACACACGTTGGCGGGGCGTTGCAACAATAAACGCGCACCCCTTGAAAATCGACCGTCCTGTCGTAATCTCACGACATGAGATGTTTGACTCTGGCATTTCTGGTTTTGGCAATGAATTCGCTGCCCGCCCAGAACTCGGCGGTATCTGATTCGCTGGCAAAGTCTCTGAACGGCGCTTTTTCCAATGTCTATGAGAAAGTGGCTCCCTCCGTGGTGGTTATCGAGGTCGGCAAAGCTCCTGGGCAGGCCCTGAGCGGGCTGCCCGAGGGGTTGCAATTCTTCTGGCGCGGTCCCGCGCCCCGGGTTTTGGAGTCCGACCAGGGATCGGGCGTCATCATAAGTCCGCAGGGCCACATCCTGACGAATAATCACGTCGTGGAAAATGCGGTCGAGGGACACATCAAGGTCACTTTGAAGGATGGGCGCAAGCTCGGCGCGCAGATCGTGGGGGTAGACCCTAGCACGGACCTCGCTGTCCTCAAGATCGAGGGAAACGATTTTCCAGCCGCAGACCTTGGGGATAGCGACGCCGTCAAGGTGGGGCAGTTTGCCTTTGCGCTCGGCGCGCCGTTTGATCTCCCCTACACCTTCACCGTCGGCATCGTGAGCGCGAAAGGCCGACAGGATCTCGATGTGGGTACCTCAGGTGTGGCTGAGTACATCCAGACAGACGCCTCGATCAATCCTGGCAACAGCGGGGGACCTCTTTGCGACATCGACGGAAAGGTGATCGGCATTAACACGATGATCGCCGACTTGAATCGGGGGCTCGGATTTGCCCTCCCGATCAACACGGCCAAGGAGGTGGCTTCGCAACTGATCGCCTCCGGCAAGGTGGCTCGTTCCTGGTTGGGCATCGAGATCACAGGGGTGGAGGAGGATGAACAAGCACGGGAAATCTTTCCGAATCTCAGCGGGGTCGTGGTCCTCGGGATCAAACCGAACACTCCTGCCTTTGACAGCGAACTGCGAGCGGGCGACGTGATCACCAAGGTCGATGGCGTTCCCGTGGCCAAAGCCCGCGAGCTGAGGAGGGAGATCCTGAGCAAGAAAGTGGCGCAGGAGGTGAAGCTCGATCTCGTGCGCGATGGACAGCCTCTCGTGGTTGCGGTCAAAACTGGCGAGCAGCCCTCGCTGATGATCCAGGCGTCGAACCGGATGATTCCGCCTGCGGCGGTGCAGCCAGACCCCGCTCCGCCAGGGGTTCCGCCGGGGATGCTGAATCAGCCTGCCGAAGATCAGCCCGGGGTGCGTCCACCGAGCCCCCGCAAGAAGGATACGAGGCCGCAGCCGGAGAATGTTCATGGCATGGTGCTCTCGGATGCCGACGGCAGGTTGGGCAAGTCGGGCGGCGCGCTGGTGAAGGAGATCGTGGAAGATAGCGCCGCCTCGACCTCGGGTTTGCTGCCGGGCGACATCGTCACCGAGGCGGCGGGCAAGCCAATACACAACGCAAGTGATCTTTCCTCGATCCTCAGCCAGACCGACATGTCGCGTGGCGTCATGATGATGGTGGATCGGCGCAATCAACAAACTTTTGTAATCCTGAAACCCTGATGTCGCTCTTCAGTCCCATCTCCTTGTCATGCAACGCCTGCTAGCCCAAATCGGTCGAACGCAACGCCTCAACGCGATCAACGTGTTGAAACGGAACGCGGGGTTGACCGTCAGGGAGCTCGCAGGGGAACTGGGAATGAGCTATATGGGGGCGAAGCAAATCTGCCTCGATCTGGAAAAGGACGGTTTTCTTCAAACCTTCCGCCGCCATCATGGGGTGGGGCGGCCGGAGATCCTTTACAGCCTCACGGACAAAGCCCAGGCGCTTTTTCCCCAAGCGGACAACACCGTCGTGCTTTCCCTTCTGGATCAGGCCCGCAAGCTCTTCGGGGCTGGCGCGCCGGAAAAGCTCCTGTATCTCCATTATCAGAAGCTGGCCGAGGGGTACCTCGCCAAGCTGGAGGGCATTGGCGATCCTCTGGAGAGGGCAAGAAAGTTTGCCAAGGTTCGCGACCAGGAAGGGTACATCGCCAATCTGGTCGAGAAGCCGCTGCGTATCGTGGAGCGGCATCATCCCTTGCAGGCCGTGCTGGCGACGTATCCGGAAATTGCCGCGCTGGAGAAGGACATGGTCCAGAAAGTCCTCCGCATGTCCGTCACCCGGGAGCAGACGGGGGATGGTGCAACGGTGCAAACCGTTTACCTCCTGAGTTGATCCCTTGCCGATTTGGTGCATGGTTGCGCCCATGTCCAAAATCGCCATCATCTCAGGCACGAACCGTCCGGGCAGCAATACCTTCAAGATCGTCACGCATCTCGATGCGATCTACCGCAGCCTCGGCGAGCCCACCGTGATCGTCGATCTTGCGGCGCTCCCGCCGGAGATCTTTCTTCCCGCGAGCTATGCGAATAAACCGGCGAATTTTGCGCCGTTCAGCGAGGCGATTCTCTCAAGCTCCGGGGTGCATATTGTCACGCCGGAGTACAATGGCGGATTCCCGGGCGTACTGAAGTACTTCATCGACATGCTTCCTTTCCCGGAGAGTTTCGAAAAACGTCCGGTATGCTTCACCGGCGTGGCTGCTGGCATGTGGGGGGCGCTTCGCCCGGTCGAGCATCTGCAGGCGATCTTTGGCTATCGCAATGCGTACCTTTACCCGGAGAGGGTGTTCATGCCGTCCATCGGCTCCCATGTGACGCCGGAAGGCCGCCTGGGCAACGAAGAGCTGCTGGGCCGCCTGCGGTCCCAGGCCGAGGGATTCGTGAAATTCACCCGCGCTTTGACGCCCAATTCCTGAGCGGATAGTCCTTGCCAACCCAACAGCCAGAGGTTTTTCTCGGTTTTCCTTTATGAGTTTGAATATCCCCGCCCTTGAAATCGCCGCACGTGACGCCAGAGGTCTCGCCATGGATGCCGTGGCCGCCTGCAAATCCGGTCACCTCGGTCTTCCCCTGGGAGCTGCGGAAATCGGAGCCGTTCTGTACGGCCATGCGCTGAGCATCAATCCCGACGAGCCGCGCTGGCTCAATCGCGACCGGTTTATCCTCTCCGCCGGCCACGGCAGCATGTTCCTTTATTCCTGGCTGCATCTCGCCGGGTTCGGCGTCTCGCTTGAGGACGTGAAGAGCTTCCGCAAGCTGCACAGCATCACGCCCGGCCACCCCGAGTTTCACGAAACTCCGGGTGTCGAGTCGACCACCGGCCCGCTCGGCCAGGGCGTGTCGAATGGCCTCGGCTATGCCATCTCGGCCAAGATGTGCGAAGCGCATTTCAATACCGGCGAGCACAAGATTTTCGATCATCACGTCGTCGTTCTCGCCGGTGACGGCTGCCTGCAGGAAGGTGTCGCCCAGGAAGCCTCGGCTCTCGCCGCCCACCTCGGCCTCGACAACCTGATCCTTTTCTATGATTCCAACAACGTGACGCTGGACGCTCTCGCCCCGGTGTCGCAGAGCGAAGACACCGCCGCGAAGTATCTGGCCTACGGCTGGGACGTTCACGAGATCGACGGCCATAATCTTCAGGAAATCCTGAGCACCTTTGAAAAGGCCAAGGCTGCCACCAGCGGCAAGCCGCAGTTCATCATCGCCAAGACCCTTATCGGCAAGGGCATCCCGGAGGTTTCCGGCACGAGCAAGGCGCACGGCGAAGGCGGAGTGAAGTTCATCGCCGAGGCTCGCAAGGGACTCGGTCTGCCCGAGGGAAGCTTCTACGTCGCCGAGGAAACCCGCGCCTACTTCGCCCAGCTCAAGGAGGCCCGCAAGGCCGCCTACAACGAATGGGTGAAAACCTACGAAGCCTGGCGTGAGGGCAACAAGGATCTCGCCGCCCAGCTCGACGCCGCGCTGGAAGGCAAGACGCCTGACCTCCTCTCGGTCATTCCCGAGTTTGATCCGGCCTCAAACATCGCCACGCGCAAGGCGGGCAGCGACGTGCTCCAGCCGATCGCCCAGGCCATGCCGCTCGTCATTTCCGGCAGCGCCGACCTCCATGGCTCGACTTTGAACTACATCAAGGACGGCGGAGATTTCAGCCGCCAGAACCGCGAGGGCCGCAACCTGCATTTCGGCATTCGTGAGCATGCCATGTGCGGTTTGCTCAACGGTATCGCCTACGACGGCATCTTCCGTCCCAGCGGTGCGACCTTCCTCGTGTTCAGCGATTACGGTCGCCCGTCGATCCGCGTCGCGGCGCTTTCAAAACTCCCGGTTGTTTACATCTTCACGCATGATTCCGTCGGCGTGGGTGAGGACGGACCGACCCACGAGCCGGTTGAGACCGTTGCCGCTCTGCGCGCCATTCCGGGTCTCGATGTCATCCGCCCGGCTGATCCGGAGGAAACCGCCGGTGCGTTTGCCGCGGCCTTTGAGAATCTCCATGGCCCGACCATGCTGATCCTTTCGCGCCAGAATCTGCCGACGCTCAACGAAATCCCGGTCAAGACTCGTCGCGAAGGCGTGCTCAAGGGCGGCTACATCGCCCGCAAGGAAACGGCTGAGCTGGAATACATCCTCCTCTCCTCGGGCAGCGAACTCCAGCACGCCATCAAGGCGGCTGACGAGCTCGGCGCCGGGACCCGCGTGGTCTCGCTTCCGTCGTTCTCGCGTTTCGATGCCCAGAGCGAGGAATACAAGGAAAGCGTGCTTCCGAAGGCGGTGCGCAAGCGCGTTTCGATCGAGGCTGGCATCTCCCAGCCTTGGTTCAAGTACGTCGGCCTGGACGGCAAGACGGTGGCCATCGATCGCTTCGGCCTGAGCGCCCCGGGAGCCACAGTGATGGAGCTGCTCGGCATGACGGCGGCCAAGGTCGTCGAGGCGGCAAGGGCTCTATAGACTGCCGCGCTTCAGTATTGCTAATCGACCAAAATGGTCGATATTAGCTCGATGTCCATCGCGAACCTCGATCTTGAAGAACTCCGCAGGCAATCTGCGGAGTTCGAAAGCGCCACTTTGCCCGAGATCCTTGGGTGGTGCTGGGATCGCTTTGGGATGCGCGCGGCCATCGGCACCAGCTTCCAGGGAGCGGGTTTGGTCGCCATGGATGTGGCGTACGCGCACGGGTATCGTTTTCCGGTTTTCACGGTCGATACCGGGCTGTTGTTCCCGGAAACCCTCGAACTCAAGGCCAAGATCGAGGACCGATTGGGAATCACGATCGAATCCCTGCAGCCCGAGCAGACCCTCGACCAGCAGGCGGCGGAGCTGGGGCCGGAACTCTGGAATCGCAAGCCCGACCTCTGCTGCACTCTGCGCAAGGTCGTTCCGCTGCAGGCCAAACTCGCCACCCTCGACGTCTGGATCACCGGGCTGCGCCGCCAGCAGTCGGACGTGCGACAGAAGACACAAATCATCGAGGTGTACAACTTTGACGTTCTGCGGGATCGCCACATCGTCAAGCTCAACCCGATGGCGACATGGAGTCGTGATACCGTACAGTCGTATCTGCGCGAGCACCAGATCCCGTCGAACGCGCTGACGGCGAGAGGATTTCGCTCCATCGGCTGCGTGCCGTGCACGCGGCCCATCTCCGAGGGCGAGAATGAGCGCGCCGGGCGCTGGACGGGATTTGAGAAGACCGAGTGCGGCATCCACACCTTTCTCGGCGAATCGATCTAGCAGAACGCTGGATCAGGCTGTCAGGGTCAGGAGCGCGATCTCCGGGGGGCAGTTGATTCGGACCGGAGGAAAGATCGTACCGACGCCCCGGGTGACGAAACAGTTTGTCTTCGGGGCTTTGACCAAGCCGCTGGCGTATTTTTGACCATACCGAGACGGGATGATCGGACTGCCGATCAAGGGAAGCCGGACCTGGCCGCCGTGAGTATGTCCGCACAGCATCAATCCGACCCGCGCGTCATCGAGCGTCTCGGCGACGTCCGGGCTATGAGATAAAAGGATGATCGGCTCACCTGACTGAGCGCCTTGCAATGCCATCGCCGGACGGGGATGGCCGCGGCAGAGATCGTCGACCCCACCGAGCCATAAAGTGTCACCGCCTTTGGTAATGCGCTGACCGGCGTTGACCAGGCACGGAATGTTGTTTTTGGAGAGCTCGGCCAGTGTCAGCGCATGGCCTGCGTAGTAATCGTGGTTTCCGAGGATGGAAAACACGCCGAGGGGGGCGGAAAGGCGGGCGAGCTCCCGCGCGGTCGCGGCAACATATCTGGCCTCACGATGCACGTAGTCGCCGCCTAAATAGTGTCGTCACGAGATGTGAGTAAGTGGTAAAAGGAAAGGATGATGCCCGCATCGAAAGAAGCCGCCTATCATCGTCACGACATCAGCGAGAGGCATTGGGAGTTATTGGAAGGTCATTTGCCAGGAAGAGAGGGACTCTGGGGAGGAAGGGCCAGGGACAATCGGCAGTTCATCAATGCGGTGTTCTGGATCCTGCGCACCGGCAGCCCCTGGAGGGATTTGCCTCCGGACTATGGGGACTGGAAAAACACGCACCGGCGGTTTTGTCGCTGGCGGGACAAGGGAATCTGGGAAGGGCTGCTGGCGCGGCTCATCGATGAGCCGGATTTGGAATGGCTCCTCATTGATGCCAGCCATATCAAAGTGCACCCCCACGCGGCGGGGGCTCGTGGAGGCAATCAGTCCATGAGCCGCACAAAAGGGGGCTCAACACCAAGCTGCATTTGGCCGTGGATGCGCATGGTCTGCCGGTCCGAGTCCTTGTTACGAAAGGCACCGCCGCTGATTGCGCGCAGGCTTGCGCTCTTATCCAAGGAATGAGCGCCACCTATCTGCTCGCCGACCGGGGTTACGATACCAACTCCATCCTTGAGCAGGCCGCAAGGCAGGGCATGACGTCGGTCATCCCTCCCAGAAAGCGCCGCCGCGTTCAGCGCGACTACGACCGCCACCTCTATAAACTTCGCCATCTGGTGGAAAATACCTTTCTCCACCTCAAACGTTGGCGCGGCATCGCCACACGCTACACCAAGAATGCGGCCTCCTTCCTGGCCGCCGTTCACATCCGTTGCCTGGCTATCTGGCTTTCATTCTCGTGACGACACTATTTAGTGCGATGAGGTCCGCTCCCAGCGAGTTGACCCGGTCGACGACCTGACGAAGGTAGCGTACAGAGAGAAACGGGCCCACATGGATGTCGGCCAGAAATGCGATTTTCAATCCGGAGAGCGACTCCGGCAGCCGGGGAAGCGCGACGGACAGACGGTTGATGAGGAGATGGCGCGTTTCCCATACAGGATAACCAGCAAACGCGGTGATCGCGGTAACCCCCAGAATTTGCCCGACAAACTTGCGACGCGATACCCTCTGCATCAGGTCACTTATCCTATGAAAAATGGGCCGAATGGCGAGACTTGAATGCGATCTACCGGATTCCCGGTAGGAGGAATTCTTGGAGAAAACGTCGAAACAACTGGAAAATTCGCCAATCCCGGGTTCTATCCTTCTGACCTATCTGTGATGAGTTTTTTCAGGTTCAGCCTTCCGGATTTTGCCTTCGCGTTCCTGAGCATCCTTCTCGAGGGCGTGCCATTCCTTCTGCTTGGAGCCTTGCTCTCGGGGGTGATCGAGGAGTTTCTCCCTGCGCGGACGATGCTGCGGTTTTTACCGAGGAACACCTTCCTGGGCATCGCGATGAGCGCCGGGATGGGGCTTATCTTTCCGATGTGCGAATGCGGCGTGGTGCCTGTCATCCGGCGGTTGCTATCCAAGGGTTTGCCGCTCTCGAACGCCATCGCCTACATGCTGGCATCGCCCATCGTGAATCCGGTCGTCATCCTGAGCACGCTCGCCGCCTTCAGCGGCCAGTCGGCCATCGAGATGACCGGATTGCGGGTCGGCGTCGGGTATCTCGTCGCGATCATCGCCGCGGGTGCGGTGCATCAGCTTTCGATCAGGACGGTGTTGCGGGATGACGTGGCGGCGAAAGTGCTCCAGCCTGCTCTGGAGGGAGAGCGCGGCGGGCCGATGCTCCTGCGATTCGGGCGGGCCGTTCGCGTCAGTGTTTCCGATTTCCTCGATGTGATGGTTTACTTCGTCTTCGGTGTGGCGATTTCCGCCTGCTTCAGCACCGGGGTCAATCAGGAGTATATCCTGCCGCTGGCCCTCAATGACTGGCTGGCGACGTTTTCCCTCATGGGCCTGGCGGTCATTCTGTCGCTCTGCAGCACTTCCGACGCGTTTATCGCGGCGACCTTCACCACCTTTCCCATGGTGGCGAAACTTGCCTTTCTCGTATTCGGCCCGATGGTCGATCTGAAATTGCTCTTCATTTACAGTGCGGTCTTCAAGAAACGGTTTGTTCTCGGTCTGGCGGTGGGACTCTTCATCCTGGTCGGTCTCATCTGCGTGCGACTGACAGTGGTTCACTTATGACGGCGGTGATTCAACGCGGCATCACGGCAGGCATCCTCATCGTCTGGGGCATCCTGTTGACGTATTTCTATACCTCGGGACGGGTGGCGGCGTATCTGAGCCCCACGTTCCAGCCCTGGACCTTGGCCGCTGGCATCGTGCTCCTGGTCCTCGCCATCATGGTGTGGTTTTCCCCGGCGGCGATCACCAGCGGCGACGCGCCTTCACTGGCCAGGAGCCTGGGGGGCACCATATTCACCGGGATCGTCCTGACGATTCCGCTGATCCTGGCCACGATCGTATCGCCGAGCCAGTTTGGCGCGTCGACCGTGCTCAACCGGGGGCTCGTCAGCGATGCGAACGCCTTGCCGAACTACAAGCCGCCTGTCGAACCGGCTCTTCCCACCCAGGATGGCTCGCCCGGGGCAGATACTGCCGCCAGTCCCTACATCCCGCGCAATGCCAGCGGGCAGATCCGCGCCGAGACGGTGGATCTGATCTATGCCGCTGAAGAAAAATCGCTGCGTGCGGACTTTGAAAATAAGGAGGTCGAGATGATCGGCCAGTTCATGCCCGCGAAGACCAATAACGCGAAGGGCGACCGCTTCTCGCTCGTTCGCATGTACATGGTCTGCTGTGCCGCCGATGCACGGCCCACCGCCGTGACCATCCAGATGGACCCGCCGGTAAAGATGGAGGAAATGAGCTGGGTGCGGGTTGTCGGTACGGCAACTTTCCCGGTAGAGGGCGGGCGGGTGATCCCTCTCGTTGTCGCCAAGTCTGTCCAACCCTGCGATCCTCCTGAAGAAGCGATGATCTACTAAATCTTTCATGAAAAGCCTCCTTGCCCTCCTGCTGTTGCTGCCCGCCCTGGCCTTCGCCGAGTTCCGCGGCGCATGGATCGCCACGGTGCATAATATCAACTTTCCCTCGGAGCCGGGGTTGTCTCCGGAAACGCAGAAGGCTCAGATCATCCGCTTGCTCGATGCCGCCAAGCGCAATCGCGTGAACGCCGTGCTCTTTCAGGTGCGTCCGGAGAGTGATGCACTGTATGCCTCAAAGATTGAACCATGGAGCCGGTATCTCACCGGAACCCAGGGGGCATCGCCGGGATATGATCCGCTGGCCTTTCTGATCTCCGAGGCGAAGAAGCGTGGAATCCAGGTCCATGCCTGGATGAATCCCTACCGCGGAGCAGCCAATGCCTCGCAGCCTCGCGCGGCCAATTCCATCACGAAGCGATTTCCACAATATACCTACCGGGTGGGCAATGTGCTCTGGATGGACCCCGGCGCTCCGGCGGTGCAGGATCAGATCGTCTCCGTCGTGAAGGATCTCGTGTCACGCTACGACATCGATGGAGTCCATTTCGACGACTACTTTTATCCGTACCCGACCGACAGCGGTGCGGTGTATCCCTTCCCGGATGACGCAACATATGCGGCGTACCGGGCGCGGGGCGGAGCGCTTTCCAAATCCGAATGGCGCCGGGAAAATGTCAATACACTCATCCGCCGCGTGGGCGAAACGGTTCATGCCACGCGGGGTGGGGTGAAGTTTGGCGTCAGCCCCTTCGGCATTTTCCAGCCCGGCGTTCCGGCGGGGATCGTGGCTGGCGTGGACCAATTCAACCAGCTCTATGGCGATCCGCTGAAGTGGATGCGTTCCGGCTGGATCGACTACCTCGCGCCGCAGCTGTACTGGAAGGATGGGGGACCACAGAGCTTCTCCACGCTGCTGCGCTGGTGGAGGAGCCCTCAGGTGAACCCGGCGGGCGTGCCGATTTATCCGGGCATCGCGGTGGACCGCCTGACCACTCATGGCTGGCCCGCTTCGGAGATCGGTCGCCAGTTGCAGATCGAAAAAGCCACCGGTCCGCGCAACGGCGGCGGCGTGATTTTTTGGAACATCAAGGCTCTCCAAAATAACACCAAAGGAGTCTCGGGAGTCGTATCCTCCTAGATGACGCGAATATTCCTCCTTCTGCTTGCCTCGCTCGCCGTCGCCTGCGGTGAGTGGAAGCTGGCGCTGCCGGGGTGGGAGTATCAGTTTCCCCGCGATCACGGGAATCATCCCGGCTTCAAGACCGAGTGGTGGTATTTCACCGGGAATGTCTCTACTGCAAATGGGCGCGAGTTCGGGTATCAGCTCACCTTTTTCCGCCAGGGAGTGAGCCCCGATGAGGGCAGGACAGAGTCACGCTTCGTAACCCGCGATCTGAAACTTGCTCACTTTGCTCTCAGCGATCTGAAAACACCGAGGTTCACCTTTGCGCAGAAGCTTGCCCGTGGAGCCTATGGAGAGGCGGGGTTTGATCAAGGTGGCAGCGTCGCCTGGATCGACGGCTGGCGTTGTGAGCAGGCTGGCGACGGATTCCATATCCAGGCGGCAAAGGACGATGTGAGTATTGACTTAACCTTGCTGCCGCTGAAGCCGCCCGTCATTCATGGCAAGGACGGGGTGAGCCAGAAGGCGAAGGGACCGGGGAGGGCGTCGCACTATTATTCCTTTACCCGGCTCAAAACCACCGGAGAAATTACATCCGGTGGAAAAACGTACCCGGTGGCGGGACTTTCATGGTTTGACCACGAGTGGGCGACCAATCAACTCGGCGCGGATCAGGCGGGGTGGGACTGGTTCAGCGTGCAGTTTGACGACGATACGGAACTGATGCTCTTCCAACTGCGGCTGAAAAAGGGCGGGCGCGATCCGTACTCCGGGGGAACCTGGGTGGCTGCGGATGGGAAGGGTGAGTCAATATCCAATGCGGATTTCAATCTTACGCCGGTTCGCTGGTGGCACGCCCCGAACAGCGAAGCCCGCTATCCCGTGGAGTGGAAGCTGGAGATACCGGGTAGGAACTTTGTGGCAACAGTACGAGCCGCGACCGAGAACCAGGAACTCAATCTCGATCCCATTCGCTACTGGGAGGGAGCGATTCGGGTATCCGGACAGCGAGACGGAAAACCGATCTCGGGCAAGGGCTACCTGGAAATGACCGGCTACGCGAGCAAGGTCGTCGGCATGCAGGAGGAGAAGTAATCTCCTAAAGCGTCAGGAAATTCCCGAGCAGACGCTTGCCTTCCGAGGTCAGGATGCTCTCGGGATGAAACTGGACGCCGTATACTGGATATTCCTTGTGCGCCAGGCCCATGATTTCCCCCTCGGCGGTTTCCGCCGTGATCCTAAGGCACTCTGGCAGGGTCTCGCGCTTGACGAGCAGCGAGTGATAGCGGGTGGCCTCGAAGGGTGAGGGCAGACCGGCAAAGACGTTCTCGCCGTGGTGCAGGATGGGCGAGGTCTTGCCGTGCATCAGCCGACCGGCGCGGACGACGTCGCCGCCATAAACCTGCCCGATGCTCTGGTGGCCGAGGCAGACGCCGAGAATGGGTTTCTTCGGACCAAACTCCTCGATGACCGCACAGCTGATACCGGCCTCGGTCGGCGTGCAGGGGCCGGGCGAAACCACGATGCGATCGGGGTTCATCGCGGCGATCTCCTCCAGGGTGATTTCATCGTTGCGGCGCACCACGGGGTCTTCTCCCAGTTCCCCGAAATACTGCACGAGGTTGTAGGTGAAGGAATCGTAGTTATCGATGACGAGGAGCATGGTGAGAAATCTAGTCGATCAATCCTTTTGGATCAAACTGCGGGCGCGGTCGATGGCTCGCATGGCGGCCATGGCCTTGTTCACGCTTTCCTGGTACTCGCCGTCCGGGGTCGAGTCGGCAACGACGCCGCCGCCGGCCTGCACGTAGGCTTTGCCGTCCTTCAGGAGGACGGTGCGCAGGGCGATGCAGGAGTCGAGATTCCCTCCGTAGGTGAAGTACCCGACGGCGCCGGCGTAGGTGCAGCGTTTGCTCTGCTCGAGCTCGTTGATCACCTGCATGGCGCGAACCTTGGGCGAACCCGAGACGGTTCCTGCCGGGAAGGTGGCGCGCATCACGTCGTAGGCGGTGCGGCCTCCGGCGAGCGTTCCCGAGACATGGGAAACGATGTGCATGACGTGGCTGTACCGCTCGATGGTCATGAAATCGGTGACACGCACGGACCCATACTCCGCGATGCGACCGACATCATTGCGGGCCAGGTCGACAAGCATGAGATGCTCGGCGCGTTCCTTGGGATCGGCCAGCAGGTCTTCCGCATTCGCAAGGTCTTCCTGCTCGGTCTGGCCACGGCGGCGGGTGCCGGCGATGGGGCGGATCTCGACGAGATCATCCGTGAGACGCACATGCACCTCCGGCGAACTGCCGACGAGGGCGTATCCCTCCGGGAAGCGCAGGCAAAACATGTAGGGCGACGGATTGACGAAGCGCAGCGTACGATAAAGGTCCAGCGCGTCGCCTTTGAACTCGGTCTCAAACCGCTGTGCAGGCACCATCTGGAAGATGTCCCCGGCGCGGATGTACTCCTCGGCCCGGTCGACCATCTCATAATACTGCTCGCGAGTGGTGTTGCTGCTGGCCTCGCCCTTGGGCGGTTCGTCCGCAGTGTAGATGGGGTCAAAGGAAACGCTCTCCTGCAGGCGGGCGATGATTCCCTCGATCTGCTTCACTGCAGCATCATAGGCGGCGTCTGCACCGGCCTCGCCGATAAAGGCATTGGCTACGATGCGCAGGCGGCGCTGGCGATGATGGAAAATCAGCACGCTCTCCGGGAGCATGAAAAACATGTCCGGGACGCCGAGTTCGTCCTTCGGCGGAGCCGGGATGGTGGGTTCAAACCAGCGGACGCAATCGTACCCGAGATAACCCACCGCACCGCCGTAGAAGCCCGGGATGTTCACTCCGGGCACAGTGTGATAGCGGGCCATGATCTCCTCGAGGTCGGTGAGGGGATCGCGCTCGGAAGTATAGGTGCGGGACTCGCCATTTTCCACCACCGTTACGACCTTGTCGCGGGCGGAAATGGTCAGGCGGGCGCCGGAACCGAGAAAGGAATAACGGCCCACCTGGTCATTCTGCTCGGCGGACTCGAGCAGGAACGAGGGGGCATCCTTGCCGATCTTGGCAAAGGCAGATACAGGCGTGTCGCCATCGGCAACGATCTCCGTCCAAACTGGTACGACGTTGGCCGAGGCCGCCTGCTCCGTGAAAACAGAGCGGGACGGGCTAACGGGAATCATGAAAAGGATACCTTAGGAGCTTCTTTCTCCGCCGGATTCTCGATCTGGAACAGCTCGGCTGGCGCAAAGTTGAACATACCGGCCACGATGCTGGAGGGGAAAACCTCCCGCTTGGTGTTGTAGGCCATGACGGAATCATTGTACGCCTGACGGGCGAAGGAGATCTTGTTCTCGGTCGAGGTCAGCTCTTCCGTGAGTTGCATCATGTTTTGATTCGCCTTCAGGTCGGGGTAGGCTTCCGCCACGGCAAAGAGACGACCGAGCGCGCCGGTGAGGCCGCTTTCCGCTCCGGCGAGTTCCTTCATGGACTGCGGGTCGCCGGGATTGGCCGCGGCTTTCGATCCGGCGCTGGTGGCGGAGTTGCGGGCGGCGATGACGGCTTCGAGGGTTTCGCGCTCGTGCTTGAGGTAACCCTTGGCGGTCTCGACGAGATTCGGGATCAGGTCATAGCGACGCTTGAGCTGCACGTCGATCTGGGCAAAGGCATTCTTATAGCGATTGCGCAGCGCGACCAGCGAGTTGTAGATGCCGATCGCAAACAAGCCGATCAGCACAGCGCCGCCGATGATTACGAGGAGGAGGATCAATGCCGTTGCCATGATGGAAAAAGACTGCCCGTGCGGGAAGCGGGGCGCAATCGAAAATCAGCGCTTCCGCTGAATACCTGCCAACATCCGGTCGATCTCGCGTTCCTGCACCCGTTTCTTGAGATCGGCGCGCTTGTCGACGTCCTGCTTGCCCTTGCCGAGACCGAGTTCGACCTTCACGCGGCCGTTCTTCCAATACATGCGCAGAGCGACCAGGCTGCGGCCCGCCTGCTCGATGGCTCCAGCCACCTTGTCGATCTCCAGACGATGAAGGAGGAGGCGGCGGCGGCGCTTGGGCTCGTGCTGCTCGTGACTGGCACGCAGATAGGGCTGGATGTCACTGTCGTAAAGAAACACCTCACCACCCTCCAAACGGGCAAAAGCACCCTGAAGGTTGACATGGCCAGCCCGGATGGATTTGACCTCCGTGCCCTTGAGCTCGATGCCAGCCTCGAGCTTTTCCAGGATATGGTAATCCCGAAACGCCTTGCGATTGACGACAATTTCAGCGGACATGATCAGCCCGCGCAGGAATCGAAATTATTCCTGCGGCTCCTCGCCGTTTTCCGGCTTTGCAGCAACCACCAAGCGCCCCTGGGCGATCTCGGCGAGCGCGATGTCGGCGAGGCCCATGCGGCCCTCCACCGGAACCATCGGGCGGCTCCCGGCGCTGAGCTGACGCACGCGCTTGGAGACCATGTTGATCAATACTTGAGGATCGGTGGCGACTTTGGAGGCTTCTTCGATGAAAATGCTGTTCATAGGTAATGAACCCGATCGACACGTCGAGCGGAACGTTTACATGTAGCGGAGCCCTGTTCTTTGTCAATGGAAAAGGCATCTTTTTCGATTCGGCGCCACCAGGAGCGGCGGACGGGTATGTGACAAGTTATTCACAATCTGTTCACCGACATTGACACGGGGAAGAATGGGGTGGTAGGTTCCGCGAATTCCGCGGGACTTCCCCGTGCTGTTCCGCGAGTTGACCGCAATATATGGAGTCAGTTCTCGAACAACCCGTGCTTGTGCTCAACCGCTTGTGGCAAGCGGTTAATACCTGTTCCGTCCGTCGAGCTTTCACCTTGTTGTACCAAGGGCAGGCTCAGGTCGTCTCTGCCGAGGATGGAAAGAATTTTGCAACCCACGACTATCGCAGTTGGTGGGATATCTCCCAGTCGCACCCCGAGAAGGAGATGGTGCGGACGATCTCGTTCAGCATTCGTATTCCTCGCGTGATCGTGCTGCTCATTTTTGAGCGTTTGCCCAAGAAGGAGGTCAAGTTTACCCGTCACAACGTCTTTGAGCGGGATAAGAATACCTGCCAGTACTGTGGAAAAGTCTTTGATCGCGTGGATCTTAACCTCGATCACGTCCTTCCACGCGACCGGGGAGGGCAGACGACTTGGGAAAACATCGTCTGCTCATGCATCCCATGCAATACGAAGAAGGGAAATCGGCTGCCGCATGAGGCGGGAATGCTTCTCGTCCGCAAGCCCAAGCGCCCGAAGTGGCGGCCGTTCGTCAATGTCTCCATCAGCAATCATCCTCATGATAGCTGGAAGCACTTCCTCGATCTAGCGTACTGGAATGTGGAATTGGGGGATTAAGGCCGCAGGAGCAGCCGACGGGCGCTCTTGCTCTTTCTCCCCTTTTTCCAGAAGGGTGGAAAGGTTTTGCTCACCGAAGTTTTCTGTACGTCTTGGCGTACAATAGTGAGCGGCATCCTGTAATTTTTCGAACCGGCGGGGCGCAAGAAATCGCCATAGGGAATCAAGAGGGTTCTCCTTGTCCGGCCCGGAAGGCATGCCATCATTAGGGAATGTACAAGGATTTGCAGGAAGCTTTGGAGGAGCGGCTGGTCGTCGTGGCGGATCACGCGCTGCGGGATGCCGATCCTTCTGCTCATCTGGAAAAGCTGAAGCGTGCGAGTGCCCGGCTCGATGCGCTGGCAGCGCAATTGCCTCGCGACGCCGATCCCCGCCTGCGGCATTTCCTTGAGCGCCAGAGTTATCTCAAGGCCCGGGATTGGCTGGCGGCGAACGCCTGAACGCGAACAGGGAGCGATCATGCTCCCTGCTTTTCTTTCCGGAAGGGTAGGAGATTTACCAGTTCACCAGGCAATCCTGGCCGGTATGTTGGGAGCTTTGCGGAGTATATTGATGGAACTCGATGGCGATGCCGTCCGGGTCGTTGCACCAGATCTGCCAGCTGTGGTCCGCTCCGAGCTTGGGTGGCTGATGATCGATGCGATGCTTGTGCAAGTGTTTGCTCGTAGCCTGAATATCGTTCACCTGTAAGCAGAAATGCGTAAGGGCGCTGGATGATGAGAGGTCTCGATCGGACTTCTGAAAAACCTCGAGGAATTGCCCGGATCCCGCCTCGAGATAAAAGCCAATCTTGTTGCCGCTGCGGAGAAAATCGAACTTCTTTTGCAGGCCGAGTACGCCAACATAAAACTTCTCGGTAAGGTCGAGGTCTTTGGATAGCAGGCAAACGTGGGAAATTCCTATAACCATTTTATATACAGCGTATTATCTGTTGATTTTACGTTAATAAAATAAATTAAATTCCGAGATCGAAATCCTTCTGCAACCCGGGCTTTTGGGGTTCCTGGTTGAGAAATTGCTGAAGGGTTGCCGGGGTGACCCTGCCGGACAGACCCTCGGCTGCAAGGCGGCGAAGAGCGGGGGCCCAGGCAGAGTTTTTGGCGATCATGTTCTTTAGTTCGCGTACAGGCGGACGCCGATCAAAGGCCAGGAGTTCATCGAGGGGAACCTCCAGGGCGGTCGCCCAGATGCCTAGGGCTTCCGAGGATGGCTGGCGGAAGCCGCGCTCCACATCGGCAATGAACGCGGGGGATTTGAGGCCGGTTTTTTCAGCTAACGCTCGCATGGAGAGCTTCCGTGTTTGGCGCAGCTCCTTGAGTTTGTCGCCCAGGGTACGTGTACTCATGCGCCTATAATGCACGTTCGCGCAAAGGCGTACAAACTATTTGCGTGATATTTGTCGTGCGCTTGTTCGCTTATATGCGATCGGAGCTTTTGTGCTCAGAAATCCGTTGCTCAATCCAGTTGAGCAACTCCTCCCGAGCAGCTTGGCCTCCCACTCGGTCTCTATAGGCGAGGCTGGCTGTTTTGATCTCCTCGGAGGCCAGGAGTTCCTCCAGGGTCTTTTCCAAGTGAGGCGTATCCAGGTGCTTGTAGGTCAGCATCTTGCCCAAGCCCAATTTGGCAATTCGTTGGGCATTGTCCGGCTGGTCATGAGACTTGGGGACTATGAGCTGAGAGATTCCGGCCGCGATGGCCTTGGCAGTGGTGCCGATACCACCGTGGTGGACGGCGGCGAGACAGCGTGGAAAGACGTCTTCAAAGCGGGCATGCCTGCAATGAAACGCCGTAGGGGGCAGTGTCGACTTGGGTGGATCGAGGCTCACTAACAGACAGCGGCGACCGAGCGCCTGGGAGGCTCGCAGGGCGCAACGCTGGAAGTGCTCGATGTCGAAATTGGCCGATCCATGGGTCCATATGATCGGAGGCTCGCCGCTGGACAGGAAAGCGTCCAGATCTGAGGGCAAAAGGCGAATTTCAGGAGAGACGGGAAAGTTGAAAGTTCGGGTTCCGGCAGGCCAGTCGAGCTGGGGAGGGCCGAACCAATCCGGGAACATGGCGGCGCCGCCGATCCCCCCGTGAAGGCCTTCGTCGTAGAAACTCCGCCAAGCCGGAAGGCCGAGATGACTGCGGAGGCGATTGAGCGGGCGCTCCGCGACGACCCAGATCAGGCGATCGACCAGCCAGAAGAAGGCGCGTTTAAACCACAGAGGGGTATGTTGAAGGAATTCCATCCCGGGCATGAGAAGCGGGAAATCATGAATGCTCCGCACGCAGATCGGCTGCATATGGACCATGATGCGGGGAATCCCCTTTGCCTCCGCCAGGGAGCCGACGGCTACCCCCAGGGTGGAGAGAATGGCGGCATCAAACTGATCTCCGGCCCGGTCAAAGGCCGAGACGGCCTCCGGGATGGTATCGACCATGCCCTTGATGACGGTGCGAGGGCCATTGCGAGGGTCCCATGCCTTGGGATTGCGGGCAAAGGCGAGGAACTGCTCCTCGGTGCCGATGGGAACGGCGGTAAATCCCTTTTTGTCGATAAGCCTTTGGTAATGAGGCGTGATGATAAAGACGACGTCATGCCCTCGGGCCGCCATGCCCTCGGCGATCCAGATGAGGGGATTGACGTCCCCCTCGCTCCCGAAGGGGGTAAAAAGAAGACGGAGACGCCTCATGAGGCGAGACTGGCGGCTTCTTCTGCGGTCAGAACGAGATCGGCATGGGCGAAAAGCTCCGCTGCCTGCCGACCGCTGCGCACGCCAATGATGGCGCCGGTGACAGATGGATGGTGCAGCGTCCAGGCCGCGGCCACGGCCCCGGGCGGCACGCCGCGATCCGCAGCCACCTTCTTGACACGCTCCGCGAGAACGAGATTGGCGGAGAGCCGGGGCTCCTGAAATTCCGGATTCTTGCGCCGCCAGTCGTTCTCGGGCAATCCGGCGGCACGTTCCCGGGTCATGGCTCCGGTCAGCAGGCCGGACCCCATGGGCGAGTAGACGATGACGCCGATGTCATGATCGGCGCAGAAAGGGAGTTCGGCCTCCTCGACGGAGCGTTTCACGAGAGAGTACGGAGGCTGGAGCGAGGTGACATGAGCGATTTCCGAGGCGGCGGCGAGTTCGTCCTGGCTGAAGTTTGACACGGCGGCCCAGCGGATCTTGCCCTCCTGTTTTAATTCATTCAGCGCTGCCCAGCCCTCGAGAGTCTCCGTCAGGTCGTCCGCCGGCCAGTGGATTTGGTAAAGGTCGATCACATCCACCCCGAGCCTGCGCAGGCTGGCCTCGCATTCCCTGCGTATAGACTCCCGGCGAGTCGAGTAATCGACCTCGCGATCCTCGTTCCAGATCATTCCGCACTTGGTGAAAACATACGGGCGGGCTCCGCTCCAGGAGCCGAGCGCCCGGGCGACGATTTCCTCCGAGTGGCCGAGGCCGTAGATGGCCGCGGTATCGATCCAGTTGGTGCCGAGCTCCAGCGCCGTATGGATGGCCTCAATCGAGGACTTGTCGTCCTGCGAGCTCCATCCAAACTTCCAGTCTCCCCCGATGGCCCAGGCTCCGAGACCGAAGCGGGTGATGGCGAGATCCGAGTTGCCGAGGGTCTTGGTGATCATGGCTCAAACAAATCAGCCCGGCGCTGCTTTTTCAACTGCGCGTGCGCGCGAATTGGCTATGCTCAAGGCATGCCGACGAATGTTCTGGGTAGTGATCTGCAATGCTGCTGTACCTCGCCGATGACGGGATTTTACCGCGACGGATATTGCCGGACGGGAGCGGGAGATTATGGACTGCACACCGTCTGTGCGGTGATGACCGAGGAGTTTCTCAAGTTCAGCAAGGCGATGGGCAATGATCTCAGCACGCCCCGGCCCGACATGGCGTTTTCCGGTCTCCAACCCGGGGACAAATGGTGTCTCTGCGTGGAACGCTGGAAGGAAGCCTATGATGCCGGGATGGCTCCGCCCGTCGTTCTGGAAGCGACCCACACCTCGGCTCTCGAGTTTGTCTCCCGCGAGGAGCTCGCCGAGCATGCCATCGACGCCTGAAGCCATTTTATGAGCAAGCGCGTTCTTTGCTTACTGGCTCCCGGCTTCGAGGAGATTGAAACTATCACACCGGTCGACCTGCTGCGTCGGGCCGCAGTCGATGTCACGGTGGCGGCTCTCGGCGGAAACCTGCTGGTGACGGGGCGCAGCAATATCTCGGTGCGGGCTGATGCTCTTTTGGAGGACGTCGATACCGGAGCTTTTGACCTTTTGTTCCTGCCGGGCGGGCCCGGAGTCAAAGGCATGCGCGATGATGGACGCCCGGCTTCCCTTGCGCGGGAGTTCGCCGCAGCGGGGAAGCTCGTGAGTGCCATCTGTGCGGCTCCCACGATTTTGCACGACGCCGGATTGCTGGCGGGCATGGCCTATACCTCCCATTTCTCCGTGCGTAACGAACTGACGAATGCCTCGGACGATTGGGTGGTCGTCGATGGAGGGTTGATCACCTCGCGGGGAGCTGGAACAGCGCTCGATTTCGGGTTGGAGCTTGTTCGCACACTGTGCGGCTCGGAAAAAGCCGACGAGGTAGCCGCCTCGATCATGGCCTGAGGGTTGCGTTTTTTGAGGAACCGACCGATTAGAGGCTGACCCAGATTTTCTGGATGATCAGAAAGAGAAACGCTGTGGAGCAGCCAAACATGAGCAGTCCGTTAATGGCCATGATCGGGCCGAGCACACGCCAAGGTGGTCGCAGGACAAGATCGCCATATCCCAGGGCTGTGATCGAGGTGCCGGTGAAGTAAAGGCTCTCGCTGAAGGTTGGAAACTCCTTCATCCGCCAGAAGAGCAGCGCCCACGCCGCCGCTTCCGCGAGATGGGTGAGAAAGAGTATAAAGAAGGCGACCAAAATGATGAGGGGGCCAAAGACGTGCGCTTCGGGGCCCTTCGTGATCCGGGCGGCGTGGTGCATCAGCACCCAGCCCATCTCAAAAATCACCCACGTGTGCATGGCGAAGAGACCGGCTGCGAGCAGCAGGCCGAAAAGATAGACTTTGTGCGTCGGCAGGCGGCGTGGTTTTTCGCTCATCAAGAGATATGCATTCGCCAAGCGCGTCCGCAGACCAAGAAAAATCTCGGCATCCTATGCGACCTGCCCCGCCGCATGGCCGCTCGCCCAGGCCCACTGGAAATTATATCCTCCCAGCCAGCCGGTAACATCGACGACCTCGCCGATGAAGTAGAGCCCGGGGATTTTCCGGCTTTCCATCGTCTTCGAGGAGAGCTCGCTGGTGTTTACTCCGCCGATGGTGACCTCGGCCTTGGGGTATCCCTCCGTGCCATCCAGGGCGGGACTCCAGCCGTGGATCTGCCGGGTGATCTCGGCGATTTCCTGGTTGCGGTAGTGGCGCAGAGGTTTGTCCATTGCATGGCGCCGGGCCCACTCCTCGGCGAATCTCTGGGGCCAGAGCCGGGAAAGGACCTGTCGGACCGTTTCGCCCGACTGCCGTGAGTTTCCCAGCCAGGCCTCGCCCGGGTGATCCGGGAGAAGGTCGAATGCGATGGGGCCGCCTGGGTGCCAGAAGGATGAGATTTGCAGTATCGCCGGGCCGCTGAGTCCGCGATGTGTGAAGAGGAGGGACTCGCGGAAGATCGTCGGGCCGACCGTGGCAGCGACTGGGAGGGAAAGCCCGGCGAGCGATTTCCAGCGGGTCAACTCCGACGGCGCCCAGGTGAGGGGAACGAGGCCGGGCCGGGGAGGCACGACTTCCAGGCCAAACTGTCGCGCGATCGTGTGGCCGAAGCTGGTCGCTCCGAGCTTGGGAAAGGAAAGTCCGCCTGTGGCGATGACGAGCGACTGGCAGGCGTACTCGCGCTCCGCCGTTTCGGCAACGAACCGTGCGGCGCTGCGGACGCTCTGGATGCGGGAGGAGGTGACGATTTCCACCCCGGCCTCCACACACTCCGCCAGCAGCATCTCAATGATTTCCCGAGAGCTTGTATCGCAAAACTGCTGACCGAGCTTCTTCTCGTGATACCGGATCCCGTGCTTCTCGACGAGCGAGACGAAATCCCATGGAGTGAACCGCGCCAGGGCGGAACGGCAGAAATCCGGATTGCCGGAAAGGTAGTTGGCGGGCTCGGCTCCGAGGTTGGTGAAGTTGCACCGCCCTCCGCCGGAAATCGCGATCTTTTTTCCGACCCGGTCGTTATGTTCCAGTAGCGTGACCTTGCGGCCGCGCCGACCTGCGACCATGGCGCACATGAGCCCGGCCGCGCCTCCGCCGAGTACGACGACGTCGCGATGTCCTGTCACGCGGGATTAAAGCGGAGAGGCGAGGATGCGCACCGTCGGATCGTTCTGCCGCTTGGTGGAGTAGATGTTTGACGGACTGACATTCCGTATCTCGTACCCCTGCAGGACAAACTCCGGATAGAACCCATCGCTGGCCGGTTCATAGACGGTTTCGCCAGAGAAATAACCGATCAGCTTGTACTCGTAGTTGTTGTCCGAGCCGATCTCACTGCGCTCGCGATCGGGAGCAAGCTTGCGCTGCTCATTGAACATGACGAGTTTGGCGGACTTCCACGGCTTGCCGGGTTCGCGCACCCAGCCCCACATTTTGTAGTCCTTCTTGTACATGCGGCGGCCGACGAAGTAATTGCCGGGCGCTTCCTGCAGGATGGCGGCATTCGTGGCCGCACGGGCGCTGGCGTCGGGATCGATGGTTTCGCAGCCGGTGAAGATCACCGCTGCGGTGATCGCGAGAAGCAGGAGACGGATCATCGGAGATGAGTCTGTTTGAGAAAGCCCTCCACCCACTCGGCCAGGGAGTCTTCTGATTCGATGCGCATTTCCTGGGTAAGAGGAAATACATACCAGTCCTCGATGTGGGTGGCGGATTCGCCCGGGGCGAGGGTCTTTAGTGATCCGAGAGACTCGATCTCCATCATCTCGGAGTTGGTAAAGGTCTCAAAGTTGCATCCCCCGTCGGGGTACTGGGCGCCGGTTTCGTATTCGAAAGTCTTGATGAAGATGGAGTCGGGCAGCACGTATGCGATCCAGTGCTCGCGATGGGCGAGGCCGAGCTTCGTCGGCAGATAGCCTTCTGCCTGGCGGAGGAGCCAGAATTTCTGGCCGAAGGTCAGTCGCGCATCGGAGAGATCGGTGTACGGCCAGAGGACCATGCCCCGGTTGGGGAGGAGGTCTTTCGGGTGCGAGCCGAGCGGCGGCTGCGGGATGATCTGAAGGCCTCCGGGCTGCATGACGCTCAAGGCCCAGGGAGCGGCAAGGATCGGCTCGCGCTCCTCGTTGGTGATGACGTGCCGGACCGTGGCGCGCGGAGCGTCGTCATGTACGAGCAGGCCGAGGGTCTTTTTGACGCGTTGCGGCGTCTGCTGGATGCTCTCGATCAGCACCTCTCCGGTGGCGAGGTCCTGGCGGGAAAGCACAGGCTCGTTGTCGATGTGATATTCTCCCTTGGGGTCCTCGGGTGCGAGCCAGAGACGATGCCCGCCGCGGATCATCCATTCCGTCTCATTCTGTCCGCCGAGCTGTTCCTCAAACACCTTGAAGACATTGTCGTGCTGGTGGCTTTTGAAGAGGATGACACGGGGGCCGATATCGGTGGTGACCACGAGCTCGATGTCTTCGTTCGCCAGCCGCAGAGAGTTTTTCCACTTATTAAAGGAGATGGTTTCGATGTTCATGGAAAAGCGAGCACAAGCGGTAAGACAATGGCTTTGCGGTTAGTGGTTTCGGCAGGGCGGAAGAACGTGGGAACGTTGACCTCGGAATAACGGGATTCGTTGCATAATTCAAGCTCATCTGCGCGACTCCTTGTCGCAAAATTCGGCGATTGGCGGGAAGTTACGCCAAAACCGTTGCGCAGACCTGACCGTGATATCCGGCGGCGGCAACGAGAACCCGCCGATGGCAACCAGTTGAGATAAGGTGATTCGCGAAAATTACCTGTTGCATCGTGCTGGCGGCGAGTGATTCGCCGAAAAACGGGCCGGAGGAGATGAACGAGATTCCGGGAAACGTTCGCGAGATGGCGTCGCGTTCCATTTTTGCGATACGGCTGTCCGCCATGGTGGAAACGCAGGCATCCGGGGCAAGATCCGGGGGAATTTCTCCCAGCACCCGGAGGAGTTTTTCGGCGGCGTCGCGATTGGAGCCAAAGGAATAGCCCGCATGGGTGAAAGCGATGCCAGGTGAGTGATCCGTAGCTTCCAGCAACAGCGCGGCGGCTCCTTCGGAAGGCAGGAGATTGCAGGTGAGATGCCAGCGCAGATAGGCGCTCGCATTGATGCGGTCGAGTTCCTGCGCCGCCACCAGCAGACAGCGTTTTTCCTTGCGCGATCGGAGAAGAGCGCTGGCGGAATCGAGCGCCGCAAGGGCGGCCGCGCCATCACCGACGAAGGTAAGAGCCTCGTCCCTAAGGCCAAGTGCTGCAGCGACGTGACTGGCTGGCGCATTGTAAACGGTCTCGGGAAACAGGATCGGGCTTCCCGCCCCGGGACCGCGCTCGACCACATCCTGATAGAAGCGGCGAGTGTAGGCCACGCTGCCATCGCCTGCGACGAAGAGGAGAGGCAGGGCGGCCAGACCTTCTGCACTCTGCGGGCTCCCGGCGAGGGCATCGCGAGCGGCCGCGACAGCGAAGTGGGAAATCACGCTGGAACGGCGCAGGCGCGGGAGACCCGCCACGTCCTGGACCGACGAGGGATCGATGGCCAGGACGTCGTTTTCATACCCCTCCGGCCGAGACGGCGAAGCAGGAAGATTGTTTTCCAGCCGGGAAACGACTTCGGCATGAAGCCGCCCGACGGGCGTCACCCATCCGCAGCCAAGGATTTTCAGGCTCATTTCAAACTGAGGATTAGCGAGGCATTCGATCCGCCGAACCCGAAGGAGTTCGAGAGGACGTTGCGGAGTTTGGCCGGGCGGCTGGTATCGACGATATTCAGAGGCAGGTCGGCATCGCCCTGGCGAAAATTGATGTTCGGAGGGAGGAACTGATCTTTCAAGGCGAGCAGGGAAAAAGCAGCCTCGATCACACCGGCTGCGCCGAGGGCATGGCCGGTCATGCTTTTTGTACTGCTCACGGGAACGGTCGGGCAGAGATTGAGAATCGCCCGGCCCTCGCTGGAGTCGTTGAGGGGCGTGCCTGTGCCATGGGCATTCACATAATCGACGTCTCCGGCCGACAACCGGGCATCATGCAAGGCAGCCTGCATGGCTTGCTCGGGGCCGCGGCCGGATGGGTGCGGCTGGGTCAGGTGGTGCGTATCGATTGCGCTGCCGTAGCCAGTGATCTGGACTTCCGCATCCCCGGGTTGCAGGCAAAACATGGCGGCTCCCTCGCCGAGAGCCAGGCCGGAACGGAGCGCATCAAACGGGCGGCAGATTTCCGGGGTGGAGGCCTTGAGGCAATCGAATCCTGCAAAGACCAGCTCCGCGATGGCATCGTACCCGCCTGCGAGCACGCGCCGGGCCGCGCCGTCCCGGATCAACTGCCGAGCCACACCGAGGGCATTCGAGCCGGAGGCGCAGGCATTGGAAATGATCCTTACCGGTGCATCGATGCCGAAAACCTGGAGCGCCTGGATGATCGGCTGGTGGGGGACGTAATTGCGCACGCGCCGGGTGGCGTGGGCAACTCCCTGTCGGGATGCCAGGGCACGGAAAAACTCCTCTCCCAGCGACATGCCGCCGCTCGTCGTGCCGATCACGACCACATCGGGGCGGAATCCGCGGGAGCCCTGCAATGCCTCTGCCATCGCCACCAGAACCATCTGGGCGGCGCGCGACCAGCGGCGTGATCTCGGCGCGATCTCGGCGGCTCGCCCGGAGAGACGGTCATCGACCTGCCCCGCCGTGCGGCACTGGCAGCCCTCGACGGAGAACAGGCGCACCGGCCCGATGCCGGACGTCCCTTTCCGCAGGGACTCGGCTGTTTCCGGCATGTCCAGACCAAGCGGAGAGACACATCCCGCGCTTGCGATGGAGACCGGGAGGGAAACGGACGACGACATGGGTTTTCCAGACGGTACGTAGCTCGGGCCGTGTACGGGTGGCAAAACTTTATTTGGATGTTTTCGAGGCGGTCGCTATCCGCACCCATAGTCTCCAGACCAGCGATACTGCGGCAACCCAGAGACCGACGACAAAGCCGATCCAGACGCCGACCGGACCGACCGAAGTATGGAAGGCGAGGAAGTAGGAGACGGGCAGGGCCACGGCCCAGTAGGAGAAAATCCCGATGAGCATGGGCACGCGGGTATCCTCGAAGCCTCGGAGCGCTCCGGAACATACAATCTGGATGCCATCGACGATCTGAAAAATCCCTGCCATCAGAAGCAGCTTGGTGGTGAGTTCGACCACAGCGGGATCGGAGACGAAGGCCCGGGCGATCCAGTGTCCCCCCAGTACGAAGACAAGTGTGGAGATCAGCATGAGCGAAATGACGACGGTCTGCGCGCCGACCGCGATCGGCAGGAAACGTCCGGGAATCCTGGCTCCGCGAGCCTGTCCGATGCGCACGCTGACCGCCTGGGAAACGCCGAGCGGGATCATGAAGATCGTGGCGGCACATGTGATGGCGATCTGGTGGGCTGCGAGCGGAACGACGCCGGCCCATCCCATCATGATCGAGCCGAACGAGAATCCGCCCACCTCGGCAAGGTGCATCGTGCCCGCCGGAAGACCGATCTTGATGAGCGAACGGATTTCCTTCCCGTCTCGAAAATCCAGGAGATTCCGAGGCCGGTAGGAGGCAAAATCCCGCGAGGTCGAGATAAAGGTGATCACTCCGAGCATTGTAACGATGCGTGAGATCAGGGTGGCCACGCCGGCGCCCTCAAGACCGAGAGCGGGCGCGCCCAGGTTGCCGTAGATGAAGACCCAGTTGAGAAAGATGTTGAGCAGTACGCCGCCCATCATGATCCAGAATGGCTCCCACGGATGGCCCAGAGCCTCCGAATAGCTTTTTGCCGCGCTGGTGAGGAAGACCGGGATGATCGACCAGGCGCAGAGAATCAGGAAGTTCACGCAGGCGCGATTGACCTCAGGGCTCTGGCCGAGCAGCGGCAGCAGGGGTATGCCGCACTGGATGAGCAGGACCATGAAAAGACCAGTGACGAGAGCCAGGGCGCAGCCCCACTTGAGCACCTCTCCCGCCGAGGCGGCCTTCCCCGCTCCGAAGGCATGAGAGGCCCGCACGCTCACGCCGGAAAGGAATCCGAATCCGAAGACGAAGGGTACGGCGAGGACGGTGTTGGCAAAGGCGCAGGCGGCGAGGGGGATCACGCCGACCTTGCCGACCATCACGGTGTCTGCCACACCCATGAGCATCTGGCCCGCATTGCCCGCGGCAATCGGGAAGGCCAGCGCCAGGGTGCGCCGGTTTTCTTGCAGGGATCGGGTAAGGAGAGACATCGCGAGAGACGGAGAGAGGGTGAAAAAAACTTTCTGCGAGAGGGCAGAAAGCAGGTTACTTGGCAGCGAATGGCCGCACGGACTTCATCGAACCACGAACGGCGAAAGCGTTGGCGGATTTCGATGACATCATGATGGAGATGCTAGACGTCCCGGCATGCGAAGTCAATGGGCCACCTTCGGGCTTTGCATGCGGGGAATTCCTGCTTTGTTTTCTCCAGTGAGGACTCTCCGTGCCAGACTCGTTTTGCCCATTTCCCGCTCGCCGATTGAGGATGGAGCCGTGCAGATCGAGGGTGGCCGCATCGTCAAGGTCGGCCCGTGGAAGGAGATGCGGTGCGACGATGCCGAGGACCTGGGAGAGCAGATCCTTCTGCCCGGACTGATCAACGCACACTGCCATCTCGACTACTCGGGAATGCGCAACGCCATCCTCAAGCCCAGCAGCTTTTCGCATTGGGTGCGCAGGCTTAATGAACTCAAGCGCACGGTTTCCGATGATGATTACCTGGAGGCGATCGCCTTCGGGTTTTCCGAGTTGAAGAAATGGGGGACGACCTCGGTTTATAACATCGAGTCATTTCCCGAGCTGATGGTGCGCCTGCCGTCCCCGCCTTTGCGGACATGGTGGTTTTACGAGCTGCTCGACATCCGTTCGCGCGTGCATACCGAGGATGTCGTGGCGGGCGCACTGGCATTCTTTGAAAGCCGCCCGCTCTGGCTCGGAGGCTTCGGGCTGTCACCGCATGCGCCCTACACGACGTCGCTTGGTTTGTATGAACTCTCCCGCATTTGCTGCGAGAGATATGCGATGCCGCTGATGACCCATCTGGCGGAGACCTCCGAGGAGTACGAGATGTTCACCTCAGCGAGCGGGGTGCTTTATGATTTTCTCAAGCCGCTCGGGCGCGACATGTCCGACACCGGAGCGGCCACGCCGATCCGCCATCTGCTCGATGCCGGGGTGCTGCCTGTCGGCTCCATTCTCACGCATATGAATTTCGTCTCGGAGGACGATTGGGATTTGCTGGCGCGGCGGCATGCGGACTTTTCGGTCGTCCACTGTCCGATGTGTCACGAGTATTTCGATCGCGACGTTTTTCCCTTGGAGCGGTTCCGCGAGATCGGCATGAACCTGTGCATCGGCACCGACAGTCTGGCCAGCAACAAGGCGCTGAATCTGTTCGAGGAGATGCGGACGCTCATGGAGAAGCACCCCTCCGTGCGTCCGGCCGAGGCGTTGTCCATGGTGACGGCAAATCCTGCCGCTGCGATCGGCCTGCCGGGCCAGCTCGGTGAGCTTCGCGAAGGGGCCTTCGCCGACCTGATCGCCCTGCCATTTGCCGGCGAATCAGGGAAAGCGGTGCAGGCGGTCGTTGAGAACTGCGCTCCGGTGGCCTGGAGCATGGTCAATGGAGGCGTCCAACCCTCCGACTAGCTCGGGATTTTCAGGAACGGTTCTAGAGCTTGTAATCGCCGAGATAGAGATCGAGTCGCAGCGCGGCGAGTTGTTGGTCGGCATTGAGGACTTCCTTGCTCGTTTCGATGTAAAGCGCGCAGTAGCCGAGAATGCGAAAGGCCGCGGTGATCGGGTAGTCGGTGTCGAGCATCCACATCCGGTACGTCGTCACCCACTGGGTCCATGCTTCCAGCGCGCTTCGGAGCGGGGCGGGGTCGGCTGGCGCGGGCCTGGTGGATCGAAACGACTCGGTGTGAGCGTCCAGATGGACTTTCCAAAGCTCCTCGATGCGGGTGGTGAGACGGTTTGCTTCCCCGGCGAACTGCGGCGGAAGCAGGGAATGCAGGTTTCCAATAACGGCAAGCATGTGGCTGCCGCAGAATTGCAGCGTCGCCATGTAGGCGGAAATCCTGTCCTTTTCTCCCGGCGGGGCGATGGGCGGCGAGAGATTCATCGTGCGCTGGGAGATCTCGGACGGGATCATCGTCATGCGCACACGCTGCCAGAGGGCGAGCGCAGCAGGCCCCTCGGCCAGGATTTTCTGGCAGATCCTGATGAACTCCCAGAAACGGTCGCGGATTTCGAATTGCGGCAGGGACGGCCAGATGAGGCGCTGAATCACAGCCGACAGGAGGAGGGCCAGCACGATGCCAAAAAACAGATCGACGATGGCTTGAAACTGGACGGGCTTCTGCGCGTTCAGCCCCAGTACGCCCACGATGCTCAGGAGCCCCAGCTGCATGGGGATGGTCATTCCCCGGGTCTTGTACGTGAGGTAGCCCCAGAGGAACATCGAGGTGAAGAGCAGGATGTTCATCACGGCATAGCTCGACATCATCGGCGTGGCGAAGAGCAGGAGGATGCACAGGACCACCATGCTGACAGTGGAGTAGATCACATAGTGAAACGCCTTCATGTCACCGCGCCCGCCCGGGCTCGCAGCGTTGAGCGCGGTGAACACCCATGCGCCGAGGATGAACATCGATTGGCCGGGCGGATTCAGCCAGTTGGCGATGACCATGGCGAGGATGGTGGCTATGGCGGACTTGGCTCCGGCTTTGATCCAGAAGGGCGGAGGCAGCGGGGGGAGCAGCGCCTCGATCTCTTTTTTGGAAAACCTCGGCTCGGCCGGAATGTTGTCGACCAGATCATGGATATGCTCGATCTGGGATCGCACCGAGTCCATTGCCAGCCCGTGAAGCCCCACCTCGAGCGCCTCCTCCACCGTGACGCTTTTCAGCGCGACATCCTTGCGGAGCTGCTCGACGGCGTCCTCAAAACGTCCCAGCGCGGTATGAATGGCCGAGCGTGCCGCCGCCCGGCTTTCCCGGGTCGTGGTCGGATGACCGAGATCCTCCAGGGCCGACCCGATGGCATGGTGCAACTCGTCGAGCGGCCCGGAGAGCGAGGGGCGGTATTTCGAGTCCGCGGGCAGCGTGTGGGTGAGGGTGGCGATGGCATTGCCGATGCGGCTCAGGCAGGTGGTGACTTCGAAATAGATCGGCAGGCGCTTGCGGAAGGCGGAGCTTTCCTTGGAGCCAAAATCCATGAGGGACCGGAGCGCAGTAATTCGCTCGGGGAAAACGCGGATGCGGGCCAGAGCCGACGGATTGGGTCCCTCCAGCAGGATTCTCGAGCTATTGCAGAAGCACTGGTGCAGGTCGCGGAAGACCTTTTGGACGTTGGCGAGAAACTCCGTGCGGGCGAACCGGGGCCAGAGGATGCTCTGGATGAAGACGGTCACAATGATGCCGAGGGAGACCTCCTCGATGCGCCAGAGCATGTATTTCCAGGAAAAATCCGGATTTCCAAAGCCGTTTCCCGCGACGACGGTGGTGGTCAGGCCGGCCAGCATGAAGGCATAGGGATACCGGCTCTGGCCGATCATCGCGGTGCAGCTCCCGACGATCAGGCCCAGCAGGAGCAGGTAAATGATCGGGTTTTGCTCCAGGCTGCCGGTGAGAAGATACCCGGTGACGCCGCCGACGATCGTGCCGATGAAGCGGAAAAGAGCCTTTTCCGCGACGGCGCCGACATACTGGGCCACCATCAGGACGAAGGTCGTGATGACCGACCAGATCGGGTTGTCGAGCCGGATGTAGAGGGCGATAAAAAACGCCAGGGTACCGGCCAGGCCAAACTTCAACCCATACTTGCAGGCATCCCAGTTCACCCAGCTTTCACCCGGGGCAGGGGTGGGATGCGCTGGGCGGGGAGTTGCGTGATTGGCCATCCGGCAGAGACTAGAGCCTTGCGGCGGCTCTTGTGTCAATGTCGCGCTGACACCTACCTCGCTCTTGCCAGAGCACGGCTCTCATGAAAGAAAAGCGGGGTGCTACCGAGCCTCCACAACGCTGAGATAGCGATCGGTGACTTTCTCTTCCCCTGGGGAATGATCATTTCCGCATTGGGTTTCCTGCTGGCGTTTTTCGTGGTGCAGTTGCTCGAGCGGCTTGGCGTGACTCGCAACATCTGGCACCTGCCACTGTTCTTTGTTGCCTTATCGGTATTTTTTGGATGTCTGCTCGGTTTGATATTTGCCCCGTAAATGAATAGCGCTGTTCGAAACTACCTTCTCACGACGGCGGTGATTGTCCTGGCCGTGGTCGCCAGCATCCTGATGTATGCCCGGTACGTTAATAAACCATGGACGCGCGACGCGCAGGTGCGGGCCAACGTCGTGGGTATCGCCCCCCGTGTCTCGGGCCCGATCATCCAGATCCCGATTCGCGACAACCAGTCGGTGAAAAAGGGAGATCTGCTTTTTGAGATCGATCCGGCGACGTTCCAGGCTGCGGTCGACAATGCCATCGCCCAGCTCCAGCAGGCGCAGGCGTCCCAGATCAAGGCTCAGCAAACGCTCCAGAGACAGACCGAGCTGTACGAGACCAAGGTCATCGACCTCCAGACTTTTCAGGATACCCAGGACGACGCCATGGCAGCCAATGCGGATGTCGCCGCGGCCGAGGCCAACCTCGAAACCGCCCGGCTCAACCTGAGCTATACGAAGATTTTTGCTCCGGTCGACGGATACCTGACAAACGTCAATACCAGCGTCGGCACGTACGTGAATGCCGGCGAGCAACTGCTGGCTCTGGTGGATGGAAGCTCCTTCTGGATCGCCGCCTATTTCAAGGAAACCCAGCTCAAGCATGTCGCGGAAGGCTCGCAGGTGCGGCTGACCATGATGGGGCACGAGGCGCAGCCATTTCAGGGAGTGGTCAATAGCCTGGCGTGGGGCATTTACATGTCCGACGGTGCGACCGTCGACCTGCTGCCCCAGGTGAGCCAGACGATTGATTGGGTGCGCCTGCCCAATCGCTTCCCTGTGCGCATCGAGGTTCGGGGCAATACGCCCGTCCCGCTTCGCATCGGCCAGACGATTTCCGTGGCGGTCGAGAAGACCTAGGGAAGCGGTGCCGGGCGGCTGGCAGGATTTTTGGAATGACGATCCTTGATAAGGGCCGCCCCTGATTTTCTGCTCAGGCCACGGCGAATCCCGGTCAAATCATTTGCGCCATACGCCCATCGGGCGTTCGGTAGTCGTAAGAGCGGTATGCATATGGCAGCCGACCTTTGCGTCACCTTTCCAGGAGTGACAAAGAACTCCATGAAATCTCTCGTCCCGAAATCCTCCTCCAGCCCGGCCAGGGATCACCGCAATGAATTTCTCGGGGTGCTGGCCCACGAGTTGAGAAACCCTCTCGCGCCCTTGCGCAACGGGCTGGAGATCATTCGGCGCTCTCAATCCGATCCGCGTGTCGTGCAGGAGGCCCTGGATGTCATGGATCGCCAGTTGCAGCAGCTCTCAGGGTTGATCGATGGCCTTGTGGAGGCCAGCAGCATCACTGAGGGATTGGTTGAGCTGAAGAAAGAGGTTCTCGATCTCGCAACTCTCGTCGAGCAGGCGGTCACGGCCTTCGGCGAGCATCGTCCGGATGTCGGGCAAATGCTGGTCTTGCATCCCGCCTCCAGTGTTCTCCTGGTGGAGGGAGATCCCCGGCGGCTCAAGCAGATCATCTTCAGCCTGATCGAAAATGCGGCAAAATATACCGGACGCGACGGGCGTATCGAAGTCGCCGTGCAGGAGGACGAGGGCATGGCGGAGATTTCCGTGACGGATGACGGAATCGGCATCACGCAGGATAAGCTCGACGAGATTTTTGAGTTGTTCTCCAAAGCCGATCACTCGCTGGAGCGAGGCCAGGATGGACTCGGGCTGGGGCTTGCGATCGTGCGCGGGCTGGTCGAGCTTCATGGGGGGACTGTCGAAGCCAGCAGCGGCGGCCCCGGCGCGGGCAGCGAGTTCATTGTCCGCCTGCCGATGTATTCTCACGCTGCCGGATCGCCGGAAATGCCCCCGCCGCGACGAGTGCTCGTGGTCGATGACAACCGGGATTGCGCCACCAGCCTCGCGATGATGCTGGGCATCATGGGATTCGAGACCGAGACTGCGGCTGATGGGGTGGAGGCCCTGCGCACGGCGGCATCCTACCGGCCTGATGCCATCTTCCTGGACATCGCCATGCCCAAGCTGAATGGTTTTGATGCCTGCAAGGTCATTCGGGAACAGGCTTGGGGAAAGGATATCGTGGTCATCGCTCTGACCGGATGGGGGCAGAATGACGACCGCGAACGCTCGCGTGAGGCGGGCTTTGATCACCATCTGGTCAAGCCCATCGAGCTCACCGCCCTGGAGCCGATCGTCCGCGAGATCAAGGCCGCTCGGGTCAGCTAAGGCAGATGGGCGCGGCCGCCCGGCTGATCCAGATGGGACATGTCGGGCCCGATCGGTACGATGCGGGTCGGGTTGATGTCGTCGTGGGTCACGTAGTAGTGGCGCTTGATATGGTCGAGATTCACTGTCGCCGCGATTCCCGGCCACTGGTAGAGATCGCGGAGGTAGCCGGAGAGATTGGGGTAGTCCACGATCCGGCGGAGGTTGCATTTGAAATGCCCGTGATAGACGGGATCGAAGCGAATAAGCGTGCAGAATGCCCTCCAGTCGGTCTCCACCGGATGGTCGGCGACGAGAAAACGACGACCGGCCAGGATGGCGTCGAGTTCGTCGAGCATCCCAAAGAGACGGACGGCGGCTCGTTCGTAGGCTTTCTGTGAGGTGGCAAACCCCGCCCGGTAGACGCCGTTGTTGACCTTTTCGTAAATGGCCTGGCTCAGGGCCGCCTGCCGCTCGGAGCAGGCGTCGGGGAACAAATCGATTCCATGCGTATGATACGGCCGAAACGCTTCCACGAAGATGCGGCAGATGTCGTCCTCCGAGTTGTTCACGATGCACGACATGCGGCGATCCCAGAGCACCGGGACCGTGACCCGCCCGTCGAAGGCGGGATCGCTCGCCTGATAGGCCTCCGCCAGATAGGTGAATCCATTGACCGGGTCTGGCTCGCCAGGTGAACGGAAGGCCCAACCTCGATCATCCCGGATCGGGTCGACGATACTGGACGTGATCACGCTCTCGAGGCCCAGCAGCTTGCGGACGATCAGGGTCCGGTGGGCCCACGGGCAGGCCAGCGAGACGTAAAGATGGTAGCGCCCGGCTTCCGGTTCGTAAGCAGAGCCCTTGGCGACGATGTGGCGAAAAGCATCATCCTGCCGCTGAAACTCGCCTTCGGTTGACTGCTCCTTGGGAAACTGTGCCATCGTGGTATCGTTGATTGAGTCTGCATCGGCACCTGGTCCGCTGCGAATCCTCACTGCCAGCTTGCGCCGCAGTGTTCAAGGAAATCTCCGGGCTTCCATCTCCGCTGGGTCCGGTTTTTGGGGAAGGACGGGAGAGGGTTCCTCGCCATTGAGGTGCAGGTCGAACTTCTCCACTCTCTGGCGGAGGATTTCGATCTCATACGATCCCGTATCCAGGGAGCTCTCGTACAGCTCCAGAAGGCTGAGAAACTCCTCGTAAATGCGCCAGACGGAGCCGGTCTCGCCGCGATGACCGGCGAGTATCGTCCTCAGTTGGTCCCGATACCTGGCAAAGTCATGATGGTGTTTCACCAGATAGCGAATGTGTTCGGTCAGGGCGAATGGGTCGTTTTTACGGACATCGCTGATGCCGATGAGTAAAGGGTGGTCGATGTGCTTGCTCATACTCGGTAATCGGAAAACATCGTCTTTATGCGCGGGTGGAAAGGTCCGGAGCCCCCCCGGCGTGCGATATCTCACGCGATGAGCAGAGGACCATTTATTTCGGCGGAGGGAGGTGTCTCGTCCCTCAAGGGTGGAGCCGTCCTTGTTGCCAACGAGGCGGCGGGAAACATGGGGACCGGCGGGGAAAGGATTGCTGTGTTGAAATCCCTCCTCGCCCCGCGCTTTCGCAAGCTGGAAATCCGCCTGACGACGCAAGAGCTGTCGGCGGATCGGATCGCCGGGGATGCGGTGGAGCAGGGGGCCTCCCAAATCATCGTGGCAGGCGGCGACGGCACGGTGAGCGCAGTGGCGCGGATGCTGGTGCGCCGTCCGGTGACTCTCGGGATCATTCCTCTCGGCACCTTCAACAATATCGCCCGGTCCCTGGGGATTCCGGCGGACATGGAGACGGCATGCCGCATCATATGCGATGGCGACGACCGGCTTGTCGACGCAGGGATGGCTAACGATGAACGGTATTTCTTCGAGGCAGCCGGGGCGGGGCTTGATGCCGCGCTGTTCCCTTTGGGCGAGGAAATCAAGACCGGTCGATGGCGGAGGATTTGGCAGTTCGCCAGGATGACGATGAAATACAACGCCCATCGAGTGCGGCTGGAATTCGACTGCTCGGTGGCCGCAGCACTTCCGCGTGAGCGCCGCCGCAGGTTTCCGGCCTCGACCCTTTCCAGCAACTCGCTCGTGATGCGGGCCTTACTGGTGGCCGTGGCCAACGGTCCATACTACGGAAGCGGCTTTGCCGTGGCGCCGACTGCGCGGCTGAACGATGGAAAACTGACCGTCGCGGCTTACCGGCGATTTTCCAAGTACGAACTGGTGCGTCACTTCATTTCCATCAGCCAGGGGCGAAGACGTTTCTCTCCCAAGCTGGAGGTGTTTTCCGCCCGGAGGGTGAAGATATCGGCTTTTCACCGGCTGCCAGTCCATCTCGACGGAGTACCCTTTGGAAACGCTCCGGTCCGGCTGGAGGCCGTTCCTCGCGCTTTACGGATCTTCACGCCGAGCCAGGACGAAGAGGGGCAGGGGAGGCGAAACCGCGAGCGCGGCGTCGACTTATCGAGCCCTGAGCATGTTGCCGAGCCTTCCGTCAGGCGATTCCCCGATAGGCTTCGGCCTTGCTGAAGCGGGGAGCAAAGCGTTTAGTATAAAGTATTATCCGATGGGCCTTACGAACCGGTTCCTTGCGTTTGCTGTCGCTGTGCTATCGGTAGCGTTAGCGGCGCTCGTGAGATGGGCCGTGATCATGCCGATGCTCGGAGACCGCTCGCCGTACGCGGCCTTCCTTTGCGCCGTGGTGGTCTCAGCCTGGCTGGGCGGTCTCTACCCGGGGCTGCTGGCTCTCGCGTTGTCCCTGGTCGTCGGATGGGGGTTTCTCTCTCCCGATGCCCGCGCGGGCGATCTGGCGACGATGGTGATCGCTGGCTCATTCATCGTGCTCGGCGTTTTCATCTCGATGGTCTGCGAGTCCCTGCACCGTAGCAGAAGGCGGGCGGAGAACGCGCGGGCGGAACTCGCCGGAAGCCAGGGGCGCATCGAGGCGGCGGAGGCCCGGCAGCGCGAGATCCTGGATGCAATACCGCACCTGATCTGGAAATCCACCCCCGAAGGGGAGATATCGTATATCAACCGCCGCTGGACGGAATCCCTCAACTTCCCGCTGGAGGAAACAAAGAACTACGGCTGGGTGCGGGTGATTCATCCCGAGGATGTCGATTCCGTAAGGCAACGCTGGGAGGACGCCCGGGCCAAGGAAGTCGAGTTTCACATGGAGTTTCGGATCAAGATGAGCGACGGAGGTTTCCGCTGGCACGATGTGCGGGTGAAACCTTCGCGTGATCGATCCGGGACGCTCATCGGGTGGTTTGGGTCTGCGACGGACGTGGAGGATTCCCACAACCTGAACGAGTCCTTGCGAGCAAGTGAGGAACGGTTTCGCAGGCTGGCCGACCAGGCCCCGGTGCTGATCTGGATGAGTGATGCGTCCAAGGCCTCGACGTGGTTTAACCGGCCCTGGCTCGAGTTCACCGGCCGCCCGATGGAACAGGATATCGGCCTGGGCTGGGCGGAATGCGTGCATCCCGACGACTACGCGCGTTGCCTGGAGACATACTCGACAAATTTCGATGCCCGGCAGCCATTTGAGATGGACTACCGCTTGCGCCGTCATGACGGGGTTTATCGGTGGGTCATGGATCGGGGCATCCCGATTTTCGGGCATGACGGTGTCTTCCTTGGCTATATGGGGAGCTGCATCGACATCAACGAACGCAAGGAGGCCGAGGAACAGGGCGACGCACTGCTAAAAATGGAGCAGGCGGCGCGAGTCCAGGCTGAGCGGACGGCGATGCTCAAGGACGAGTTTCTCGCCACAGTCAGCCACGAAATGCGCACACCGTTGACGGCCATGCTCGGGTGGGTGCAGTTGCTTCGCAACGGGAGCCTGCCATCGGAAACTGTGCCCCAGGCGCTGGAAACCATCGAGCGCAATGCCCGGGCCCAGGCCAAGCTGATCGACGATCTTCTCGACATGAGCCGCATCTTGTCTGGAAGACTCCGCCTCGATGTCCAGACGGTTAACATCGTGGAAGTGGTCGAGGCCGCGCTCGACGCCGCGGAGCCGGGTGCAGCCGCGAAAAAAATCCGCATGGTTCGCGTGCTCGATCCGATGGCCGGACCGGTTACCGGGGACCCGATGCGACTGCAGCAGATCGTCTGGAATCTCCTGAGCAACGCGGTGAAATTCACGCCGACCGGAGGCCGGATCGCGGTGACGCTCGAGCGCATTAACTCCCACCTGGAGATTTCCGTGAATGATTCTGGTGAGGGCATCCTGCCGGAGTTTCTGCCGCATGTCTTTGATCGCTTCCGCCAGCAGGACTCCTCGACCATGCGGAAGCACCAAGGGCTTGGGCTGGGTCTTTCCATCGTCAAGCAGCTCGTGGAGCTCCATGGCGGGTCTGTGCGCGCGAACAGCCCGGGGCAGGGCCAGGGGGCCACGTTTGTCGTTTCGCTGCCGGTGGCCGCCGTTCACCGGGAGGTGAAGGAGAAGGAAGTCACCGTGCCGATCGAGCCGCCGCCCCCGAGCGAGGGGGTTCCGACCTTGCTTGGCACCAGAGTGCTGGTAGTGGATGACGATACCGACGCGAGGGAGCTCTTGCGCTCGATCCTCGCCCAGCGCGGCGCGAGCGTGCGGACTGCGGGCTCCGCCTCCGAGGCGCTGGCGCAGTTGGATTCCCGCCTGCCCGACGTCCTGGTCAGCGATATTGGAATGCCCGGGCAGGACGGCTATGGCCTGATCCGCGAGGTGCGCATGCGGCCCCGGGAAAAGGGCGGACACATCCCGGCACTCGCGCTGACCGCCTTCGCCCGCTCGGATGATCGTCGCCGTGCGATCAGCGCCGGTTTTCACATGCACCTCGCGAAGCCCGTCGAGCCCGCGGAACTCGTCACCGTCGTGGCCAGCCTCGCCCGGCGCTGAGCCGTTCCATCTCGCCGCCGATGGCGACATTCATAGCGTTTACGAAAGATCGCATGCCCGAGCGAAATCGCAGCAGGTCAAGACACGCAAAGCTCCAGGCAGATGCGATTCTCTAAGACTTTGCCGATGCGGAACCCGTCATCCCTCTCATGGTATAAAGACGCAGTCATATATGAGCTGCATGTTCGATCTTTTGCCGACAGCTCCGGCGATGGGATCGGGGACTTTCGCGGTTTGACGGAAAGGCTGGGATACTTTGAGGAGCTGGGTGTCACGGCTCTCTGGCTCTTGCCCTTCTATCCATCGCCCTTGCGTGACGATGGTTACGACATTGCCGACTACATGGCGGTGAATCCGTCGTATGGAACGCTCGAGGATTTTCAGGAGTTCCTGGCAGAGGCGCACAAACGGAATCTCAAGGTCATCACCGAGCTGGTCATCAATCACACCTCCGACCAGCATGCGTGGTTCCAACGGGCTCGGCGGGCACCGGCGGGCTCGGTCGAGCGAGACTTCTATGTCTGGAGCGATACTCCGCGCAAGTTTGAGGAGGCGCGCATCATCTTCAAGGATTTTGAATCCTCCAACTGGGCTTGGGACCCCGTGGCCAAAGCCTACTACTGGCACCGCTTTTACTCTCATCAGCCGGACCTGAATTTCGACAGTCCGCATGTGCAGAAAGCCGTCTTTGAGGTGCTGGACTTCTGGCTGAAGATGGGGGTGGATGGGTTACGCCTGGATGCCATTCCGTATCTGTTCGAGCGCGAGGGGACATCCTGTGAAAATCTGCCGGAGACTCATGCCTACCTGAGAAAACTGAGGCGGCATGTCGACGAGAACCACGCGGGGCGCATGCTGCTCGCCGAGGCGAATCAATGGCCGGAGGATGCTGTGGCCTATTTCGGCCATGGAGATGAGTGCCACATGTCCTTTCACTTTCCGCTCATGCCTCGCATTTTCATGAGCGTCCAGATGGAGGACCGCTTCCCGGTCATCGACATCCTGGAGCAGACGCCGGAGATTCCTGCGGAATGCCAGTGGGCGATCTTCCTGCGCAACCATGACGAGCTCACTCTCGAAATGGTGACCGATGAGGAGCGCGACTACATGTACCGCCTCTATGCGGAGGATCCGCGGGCGCGCATCAATCTCGGCATACGCCGCCGCCTCGCGCCGCTGCTCGATAACAACCGGCGAAAGATCGAACTGGTCAACTCCCTGCTGCTCTCGCTGCCCGGCACGCCGATCATCTACTATGGCGACGAGATCGGGATGGGGGACAATTTCTACCTCGGAGATCGCAATGGCGTGCGCACACCGATGCAATGGAGCGCGGATCGCAACGCCGGATTCTCCCGGGCAAATCCGCAGCAGCTTTTCCTGCCGGTCATCATCGATCCGGAGTTTCATTACGAAGCGGTGAATGTCGACGTCCATACGAAGAACCTCTCATCGCTCTTCTGGTGGATGCGGAGAGTCATCGACGCCCGCAAACGCCATCCCGCGTTCTCCCTGGGCTCGATTGAGTTCCTGCGCCCCGACAATGCAAAGATCCTGGCCTTCCTTCGCAGGCATGAAGATGAGACTGTCCTGGTGGTGGCAAACCTCTCCCGGTTCTCACAGTGCCTGGAACTCGATCTGGCGGAGTTCAAGGGATCCCGCGCCGAAGAGATTTTTGGCGGCGGGGTTTTCTTCGAAATCAAGGACGCCCCGGTGACTTTTACCGTCGGGCCGCACGGCTTTTATTGGCTGCTCCTCAAGTCCTCTGTGGCGAGCAAACCGGGGGCGGAGGCCGCAGTCGTTCCGGTGATCGATCTGCCGGGCGAATGGTCGGAAGGGTTGGTGGACCACCTGGAGGCAGTGATCCTTCCCGCCTATCTTCCCTCCTGCCGGTGGTATGGACAGAAGGATCGCGTGCTCAGGCTTGCCCGGGTGAGGCAGAGCTTTTCTGATCCGTCCGGCGCGTTTCGGATCATCCTGCTTGATCTCATTTTCACCGATGGAGACCCGCTGACCCAGATGCTGGCGCTGTCGATCGGGCCGGAGGATGCGGGCGATGTCTCCACCCCTCCGGCGATGCTCGCGAGGTTTTCCGACGGTCGCGTGCTGTGGGATTTGTTGTACACTGCAGAAGGGCGGAGCCGGGTCTGGGATCTGCTCTCGCAGGAGTTGCGCTGGGGCGAGCCCAGGCGTCACCTGCGGGGTATCAAGGGCGATGGCATGAGCGGCCCCGCTCCGGCCTCGCGCGTGCTGGGAGGAGAGCAATCCAATACCGGGATCGCGTACGGCGATGAGTGGATGTTCAAGTTTTTCCGTATCTTTACAGAGGGTCCTCATCCCGATGCGGAGATCCTGCGCGTGCTGACGGAACGAGGGTTTCCCTACGCGCCTCGCTTTGGCGGTGAAATACGCTGCCGCATCAATGACGAGGAGGGTACAGCCGGGCTGCTGGCCACTTTTGTGAAAAACCAGGGCGATGGCTGGAGCTACATGCTCGATGCCGTGGGGCGATACTTCGAGCAGGTTGTCTCGGTCGAGGTTCAATCCGAGGCGACCGGCGGCCTTGGCGAAATCATCGAGCAGGTCATCCCTCAGCGAGCCTATCAATTGGGGCGGCGCACGGCCGCGCTGCACAACTGTCTGGCCTCCGTGCAGGAATCGCCCGATTTCGCGCCAGAGCCGATGACCTCTCTTTATCAGCGGTCGCTTTATCAGTCGATGCGGAGCCAGCTTCGCCGCACCGAGGTCATGGTGACGCGGAAGCTTCCCGCTCTCACCGGGGAACCGTACGACCGGGCCGTCGCCTGGCTCGGCCAGACATCGCGCATCCTCGATGCCTACCGGCAGTTGCTCGCGCGGCGCGTACGACTCGAAAAAATCCGCGTCCACGGCGATTATCATCTCGGGCAGGTGCTGAATACCGGAAACGACTTTGTGATCATGGATTTCGAAGGCGAACCGCGCCGCAGCCTCGGAGAGCGCCGTCTCAAAAAGTGCGCCCTCGTCGATGTCGCAGGCATGCTGCGATCGTTCGATTATGCGGTGCAGGTCTCCCTGAGCCGCCAAAAGCCGGAGGATTATCCGCGCCTGCAACCATGGGCCGAAAAGTGGCTCGAGGTCGTCAGGCAGGCGTTTCTCAGCGGATACCGGGCCGAGGCCGATGGCGCTTCGTACCTCCCCGCATCCGAGGCAGATTTTCAGTTTCTCCTGCTCCTCTTCCTCTTGGACAAGTCGGTCTACGAGATCGGGTACGAGCTCAACTACCGGCCCGACTTCCTCTCCGTGCCGATGGGAGCAGCGGAGCGGCTCCTGAATGAATGGGAGCCCAAGGACTAATCATCATGGCAGACAACACAAGACCGACGGTATGGCTGGGTCGTTCGTATCCCCTCGGGGCGACGGTGAATCCGGAGGGAACGAACTTCGCGATATTCTCACAGAACGCGACGGGGGTGGAGCTGTGCCTGTTCGATGGGCCAGACCACACCGAGCCATCGGCCAGGATACCCTTGGGCGAACGGACGGATGACGTCTGGCATTGTTTCCTTCCGGGAATCGGGCACGGACAGCTTTACGCCTATCGCATTTCCGGTCCGTATGATCCAAGCTCCGGTCATCGTTTCAATGACGCCAAGATGCTCCTCGATCCTTATGCCAAGGCCATCGCGGGACCGATCAAATGGTGCGACGAGATGTTTGCCTATCAGTTCGGCGGCGATGATGCCGACCTGAATCCCGATACCCGCGACAACTCCGCAGGAATTCCGAAGTCGGTGGTGGTAGCTAATGGCTTCGACTGGAATGGTGATCGCAAACTCGATGTGCCACTCGCCGAGTCGGTGATCTACGAGGTTCACGTCAAGGGGTTCTCCAAGCTGTGTCCGGACATCCCGGAGAACATCCGGGGAACCTACGCCGCGCTCGGCAGCGATTTTGCCATCGACTATTTCACCCGGCTGGGCGTCACCGCCATCGAGCTGCTGCCGGTGCATCACTTCGTCAACGACGACTATCTGGAGAAGAAGGGGCTGGCCAACTACTGGGGTTACAACTCGATCGGCTATTTTGCCCCGCATGGGGCATACTCAAGTTCCGGCTTCCTTGGCGATCAGGTGCGGGAGTTCAAGGAGATGATCAAGCGGCTTCACGCCGCAGGCATCGAGGTCATCCTCGATGTGGTCTATAATCACACGGGAGAGGGAAATCACATGGGGCCGACCCTTTGCTTTCGCGGGGTGGACAACGCCTCATACTACCGCCTCGTCGGCGATGACCGCCGCTACTATATGGACTACACGGGATGCGGAAATTCGCTCAACATGATGCATCCGCGCGTGCTTCAGATGATCATGGACAGCCTGCGATATTGGGTGCAGGAGATGCATGTCGACGGCTTTCGGTTTGACCTGGCGTCCACGCTTGCTCGCGAATTGCACGAGGTCGATCGACTGTCGGCCTTCTTTGACATCATCCATCAGGACCCCGTGATCTCCCGCGTAAAGCTCATCGCGGAGCCGTGGGATGTGGGCGAGGGAGGCTATCAGGTCGGGAATTTTCCGGTTCTCTGGGCGGAGTGGAATGGAAAGTACCGTGACTGTATTCGCAAGTACTGGAAAGGCGACGAAGGGCACATCGGGGAATTTGCCTCGCGATTGACCGGAAGCTCCGACCTGTACCAAAGCGATGGGAAGCGACCGTACGCCAGCATCAATTTCATCACCGCTCACGACGGGTTCACGATGAACGATCTCGTGAGTTACAATGAAAAGCACAATGACGCGAACCAGGAGGGCGGCTCCGATGGTGACAGCAACAACAACAGCTGGAACTGCGGAGCGGAAGGAGCCACGGAGGACGCTGGAATCACGGAACTGCGCAATCGCCAGATGCGCAATTTCTTCGCGACGCTCCTTCTCTCGCAAGGCGTGCCGATGATCTCGGGCGGGGATGAGTTCGCCCGCACGCAGGATGGAAATAACAACGTCTATTGCCAGGATAATGAACTCGCCTGGTTCTCGTGGGAGCGGGGGGAGGCCCAGCAGAAGCTGACCGATTTCGTAGCCCGGCTGATCCGTTTTCGCAAAACGCATCCTGTTTTCCGGCGCCCAAAGTTCTTCCAGGGGCGACCCATTCGCGGGCTCGGCATCAAGGACATCATGTGGTTCAACCCCGACGGGCGCGAGATGTCGGACGAGGAATGGTCGGTGGGGTATGCCCGGTCGATGGGAATGCTCCTCAGCGGGCTCGGTCTGGATGTACGGGACTTCAAGGGGGAGCCCATCACCGATGAGACCTTCGTCGTTCTCTTCAACGCCCATCATGAAAAAATCGACTTCAGGCTGCCTCGCATCAAAAACAGCCGGGCTGGCTGGGAGATGATTTTGGACACGAACGCCCCCGTGGGATTTCTCGCGAGCAAGACGCGTCACGGCGCGACCGCCTCGGTGCCGGTGGAGGCCCGGTCCGTGGTCGTGCTCAAGCACGGGCTTTCCCGGGAAAAAGCGGCTCAACAGGTCCTATGAGCACCCGGACGCTGCCCTGCATCCCGTCGGCCACGTATCGCCTGCAGTTTCACGCGGGCTTTACGTTCCGCGATGCCCTGGAGATCCTGGAGTATCTGGACGAGTTGGGCATCAGCGATGTCTATTCGTCGCCTTATTTCCAAGCCTCGCCCACCAGCACGCATGGCTACGACGTCGCCGATCACAATCGGCTGAATCCCGCCGTTGGCGACGCCTCGGACTTTCACGCCTTCAGCCACGGGTTGAAGGCGCGCTCGATGGGACAGGTCCTCGACTTTGTACCCAACCACATGGGCATCGGAGAATCGCTCAACACATGGTGGCTGGAGACTCTGGAGGATGGTATTGCCTCTCCCTACGCCCGCTATTTTGACATCGACTGGCACTCCGGCAGAGAGGCGCTGGCGGACCGCGTGCTGTTGCCGATCCTGGGGGACCGCTATGGACGTGTGTTGGAGAACGACGAGTTTCACCTTGAGTTCAAGGATGGGGCGTTCGTCCTTCGCTATTATGAGACCTCCCTGCCGATAAATCCCCGGACGTACCCGCTTATTCTGCGAGCCTCGCTCTCCGGCCTGGATGGCGGTGACCTGGACCTCATGCGCGAGGTCATCGCCATGTTTGGCTCCTTGGGGAAGGGGAACAGCGAGCCGGGCGCGAAGCAGGCGGCCAAAGAGCGGCTGGCCGGGATTGCAAAGCGGCCGGTCGTGGGGCAGGCAATAGCCCGGGCGCTCAAGTCCTTCGCGGGGACGACGGGCGATCCTGCGTCTTATGATGCGCTCCATGAGTTGCTCGAGGGGCAATACTACCGCTTGAGCTACTGGCGGGTCGCGGCCGAGGAGATCAACTATCGCCGTTTCTTCGACATCAATACGCTGGCGGCGATCCGGATCGAAATCCCGGAGGTGTTCGAGGCGGCCCACCAGCTCGTCTTCGAGCTGCTCGCCAGGGGAGACGTCACTGGGCTGCGGATCGACCATATCGACGGCTTGTGGAATCCCCGCGAGTACGTGCAGAGGCTGCAGGATCGCGTTCGCCGGATGGCCGGGTCGGAGCAGGAAAAACCGCTTTATCTGGTGGTGGAGAAGATATTGGACTTGTCCCGGGAGGTATTGCCTGCCGACTGGCCGGTGCATGGGACCACTGGCTATGAATTTGCCAACCAGACCGTACAGGTACTTGTCGATGCACGGAACCAGAAGGCTTTCGACCGCCTCTATTCCCGCTTTACCGGAGAGGAGCTGGTTTATCCCGATCTGGTCTATGCCAAGAAAAAGCTGGCGATGGAGATGCTACTCCGGAGCGAGATTGCCTCTCTGGGGCGGCGGCTGGATGAGTTGTCCGAACTGCATCGCGACTTTCGCGATCTGACGCACGACACCCTGGCGTATGCCGTCGGGGAGGTGATCGCCTGTTTTCCGGTTTACCGGACCTACATCAGTGAAGACGGAGTCGTTTCCCCCCAGGATGAAAAGGTCGTCCTGCGAGCCATCATGGCCGCCCGGCGGAGAAACCCGTCCATCGAGAAGGCTGTCTTCGACTTTCTCCGGGGCATTCTTCTGCTCAAGCTGCCTGAGCGTCTGACCGACGAGCAACGCCGGGCGCATGTCGACTTTGTCATGCGCTTCCAGCAATGCAGCGGACCCGTCATGGCCAAGGGGCTCGAGGACACGACGTTCTATATTTACAATCGCCTGGCCGCTCTCAATGAAGTCGGCGGGAACCCCGGCATGTTCGGGATTTCCGTCGAGGAATTTCATCGCCTCAACCAGGAGCGGGCGGCCAGTTGGCCGCACTGCCTGCTGGCCACCTCAACCCACGATACCAAGCGCAGCGAGGATGCGCGAATGCGTCTCGTTGCGCTGTCGGAAATCCCGGAAGACTGGAACGCGGCGCTTCGGGCCTGGTCGCAAATGAACCGGCGGCATCGAACGAAGGTCGACGACGCCGTGGCGCCGTCGACCAACGAGGAATATCTACTCTACCAGACTCTCGCCGGCGTCTGGCCGGTGGGCGGTATCGAAGAGACCGGGGGCGAGAGCCTCGTGTCGCGAGTACAGGAGTACATGACCAAGGCGCTCAAGGAAGCCAAGGTTAACAGCAGCTGGACCGAACCCAATGCCGCCTGGGAGGATGCCGTGATGCGATTTATCTCGGCCATCCTGGAGCCCGGGATCAGTCAGGAGTTTCTCATGAGCTTCGGGAGATTTGCGACGCGCCTCTCCCGGCTGGGAGGGTATAATTCCCTCGTCCAAACCGTCTTGAAATGCACCTCGCCCGGAGTGCCGGATTTCTATCAAGGCACAGAGGTGATGGATTTCAGCCTCGTCGATCCCGACAATCGCCGGCCGGTCGATTATTTGCTGCGCCGCAGGCTGCTGGAGGAGGTAAGACAGGAGCGCGCGGAGGGATTGCTGCCCGATCTGGAGGACGGGCGGCTGAAGCTCTTCACCATTCGCCGCCTACTGCGGTTTCGGCGCGATCATCGCTCGCTGTTTGGCGAGGGAGGATATCAGCCGCTTGAGATTCGAGGCCACCTGCGCCAGCGTGCTATTGCTTACATGCGATCTCATGCCGGGGGGGATTTGGTGGTCTGTGTGCCGCGATTCTTCGCCGCCTTGGGCGACACTCCCTGGGGGCGGACCTGGGAGGGAAATCACGTGGACGGTCTGCCGGGCGGCTTGTGGCGCGACGTTCTGACCGATGCGGAGATCGCGGTGAGCGATGCGCTCGACTTGTCGCAGGCCTTTGCAGATCTGCCCGTGGCGGTGCTTTGGAAACCGGCCTAAGCCTTCTCCTGGGCCACCCAGTCGATCGCAAAGCGAACCATCTCGCCCGCGTCGCGAAATCCGAGCTTCTCCTTGATGTGGGCGCGATGCGTCTCGATGGTTTTGACGCTGAGGTGCAGTTCCCCGGCGATCTCCTTGGTGCCAAAGCCCCGACCGAGGAGTTCCAGCACTTCGAGTTCGCGATCCGACAGCCGGTCCACCGGTGATCCGCTGCCGCCGTCGGCTGTCTGGATCGCCTGAAAGATCAGCCGTTCGCTGAGGCGCGGGCTGACATAGATATCCCCCTTCAGGACCTTGCGCAGGGCATCGAGGACATGGGTGAGAGCCTCGGCTTTCATCACATAGCCCAATGCTCCCGCCTTGAGCGCGCGCAGGGCGTAAAGCGATTCATCGTGCATGGAGAGCATGAGGAGCGGCAGCTTGGGCTGCTCAGCTTTCATCAGTTTGATCAGCTCGATGCCGTTCGTACCCGGGAGCGAAATGTCCAGCAGGGCGACATCGGGATTGAGCGTGCGCATGGCCTCGAGCGCGGTGGGGGATGATGCGGCTTCGCCGCAAACCTCCAGATCCTGTTCCGCGTTGATAAGCGCCGTGATGCCATGCCGGAAAACCGGATGATCGTCGACGATGAGCACCCGCCTTTTCGTTTCAGTGGTCTTGTCTGATTTCAGTTCGCTCATGAGGATTGGGGAAGGTGCAAATCACCCGGGTGCCTGAGCCGGGATCGAATTGAAAGTCGACTCTGCCGCCCATGGCCTGGGCTCTGTAGCGCAGGGTGCGGACGGTGGTCCCATATGGCTCCCTGGTCAACTCGCTCTCGGATTTTCCATCATCGAGAATCTCGAGGCAAATCGAATCGTTTTTCCGGGAGAGGTTGATCGTGATGCGGGACGGTCGCGATTGCTGGATCGCGGTAGTCACGGCTTCCTGGGCGATGCGGTAGGCATTACGCGCGGAGACGGAATTCTCGACCAGGATGCTGCTTTTACAGTGAAACTCGCATCGCACCGAGTGGCTGGCCCTCGTCGCGAGTTCCTGAAGGGCAGACATCAGCCCGGCGGAGTCGAGTTCCACGGGATGAAGGCCGCGGGAAATGTCGCGAGCCTGGGTGACGGAATCGTTGATCAGCCGGGCCAGATCGTGCAGGGCGGCAGCATGCCGCGACCCGTCGCGATCAAGCGCCCCGGCCAGGGCCTTGGCAGCAAAGGCTGCACCCAGGAGGTGCTGGCAGAGGTGGTCATGGAGTTCCTGGCCGATGCGACGCTGCTCGCGCTCTGTCGCCTCGAGGAGTGCTCTTTCCAGGAACTTTTGTTCCGTGATGTCTTCCGCAAGGATGAGAGTTTCCTCGCTGGCATCGCCGAGATGGAGGAGCCTGAGCTCGACGGGTTCACCGGATTTGCGGGTCGTTTCGGCCTCCTGCTCCAGAGCGAGGCCCGAGGCGTTTCCGATCAGGCGGTTCCAATCCACCAGCTTCTGGATCGGTTGTCCCATGACCTCATGTGCGTTCCAGCCGAAGATTGCGGCGGCGCCTTTGCTCCATCGCCGGATCAGATTTTCCCGGTCCACCGAGAGATGACCGACCGGCAGGGCATCGAGCAACTGCTGAAGCTCGTGCTCGCCGTTCGGATCTTTCAAGGCGTCCTCTTCCGTGCCCATTGCTACCAGAGCAACAGTTCTGCGGTGGGAAGACAAGCCTCGCCTCCCGGCAAGGGGAAGGAAACTCCGTCCTCGGACATCAGGCCACCGGAGGGCGTCCCCGGAAGATCAGGGAGATGATGAAGAGGATGAGGAAGAGCCCAAACAGCACCTGGGCAATCCAGGCCGCCGAACCAGCAATACCGCTGAATCCGAGTGCCGCCGCCACCAGTGCCACGATCAAGAATGTGAGTGCCCAACTAAGCATAGTGTTCCTTTCGTTTTGTTGGGAAATCGTTCCGACTATTCCATGCGCGTGTATGAAAAACGCACGGGGCAGGCTACGGATAAGGTGCTCAGGCTTTCGCCCGAGGGTGGGAGGAAAATGCTAGCGAGGAGCGATCTCCGCAGCCGCCTCTTTCAGCAGGACCTCCAGCTCATCAGGGCCGAATGGCTTGACGAGATGATGGCGATATCCCGCCGAGAGGCTCTTTTCCTTGTCGGAGCGCATGCCATAGCCGCTCATTGCGATGCCGAAGGGAACGCGACCGGTTTCCTTGATCCGGCGCATCAGTTCCCATCCGTCTCCATCGGGCAGCCCGATATCGGAGATCAGCACATCCGCCGGAGCGGTCTTGAGGTCATCGAGAGCGGAGGCCATGTCGCGCGCGCTGCGCACGGTATGGCCGACCATGGAAAGATAATGCCCCAGGTACTGGAGGGTGTCCTCGTGATTTTCGACGATAAAAATGGACATTGCACGATCTTCCATGACGCGTCGGGATACTACGACCTGCGCGGAGCGAGTTCCAATGGAAAGATCGGGCTGCGATGATAGGTGGCAACCTATTCGTCCCGGAACGGCATGAGGTATTTCTCCGTCTTGGTAACAACCTCGGCCGGGGCGAAGGGGTAGGCGAGGTAATCCGTTGCGCCTGTTTCAAACGTGGCGGAGAGCAGTTCCTCATCGTCATCCCGGGCGATCACCAGTATCTCCGTTCCGTCGATTGGCGGTAGGTCCTTGAGCAGGGCGACCTCCTCGATGGAGTCGGTGATCACGATGATCGGTGAGTCGATTTCCCTGAGCTTTTCGCGCTCGGTGACGACCAGCAGACTGGAGTAGTGGTCGCGGAGAATCTCCTCGAGCTGGCCGAGAATCTCTCCATCTCGAATGAACAAGGCAATACGCGGCAAAAAAGTTGTCGTTTCCATGATGGGAAATCGGCTTAGCCCGGTCGCCGGGACGCTCCCCCATGGAGATATCGTGCCCCGGCCCGATGCGAAAAGCCCGGGGGCGCGTAAAAACGGGGAACCACCGCCGTGCGCAGCCCCGTTTCCAGCTGGTATGAAGAACTCGAAGTCCAACAGCAAGGGACGGGTAAGGGATATGGCTTCGGCTCATCCCTCCGCGATCGATGTGGCGGCGTCGGCCAAGACCGCAGGAGACAAGCTGCGGAGGCTCGGGACGAAAAAATTCCCCGTGGCCCGGGATGAGCGCCTGGTGGGGAGGATCGATGATCCGAACCCGGATCGCTCAGTGGCTCGCTTTGGCCATGACCCCGAGTCCACCTCGATCGGGGAGATGGGGTTGGGACGGGCGATTTATTGCTACGAGGACCAGTCTCCCGATGAAGCGCGAAAGATCATGACCGAGCAGGGCGTCGAGCACATGCCCGTCGTGGATCGCGATCTGCGGATTGTCGGAATGGTTTCGCTGCGATCCCTTGAGCCGATTGTTCCCGGGAATCCACGCCCGGGGAAAAAAAGAAAGGCGGCCTGACGCTGGCCGCCTTTCCGGAATTCCACCGCAGGATGTTTTGTTAAGCGGCGGGGCCGGTGGGCGAATCGATCACCGGCTCGTGGGCGCCCTCGACCAGCGGCCGGGAGTTGGCCTGCACCTGGGCGGCGATGAACTCATAGAGCTTGTAGGCTCCGAAGAGAAGCAGCGCCGGTTTTAACAAAGCCAGGAAGATACGGATCTTGAGCCGGACGATCAGCCCGATGGGCAGAAAGTGGAGGACGTAGCCGATCAGCGCTGCGACCACCACAGCGGCGAGGGGAGCGCTACGGATCTGCTCTTCGCAATCTTTGCAAGTGGCATCGAGCGCCTTGCAGGCGTTCTGCACCCCCTTGCCGAGAGTATCATCGATTGAGGCGCTCATATCTTACCACCATTTCAGCTTGCTGCCGAGAGCCTGGGCTTGCCCGACAAGGTTGGACTGCGTTTCGGCGTACCGCTGTTTCAACTGGGGGAGCTTTTCCCGCAGTTCGGAGTAGGCCGTATCGAGAAGGTCGCGGGCCGCCTGAGCCGTGTCTTTTTCCTTTTCTTCGCGTTGGCTCAGCAGGTAGCCGAGTCCGAGCCCCAGTGCGAAAGCCCCGGCGATGACTGGCAGGGGATTCTCCCGCACGTATTTGCGGCTGGCGGCGTAGGCGCTCTTTGCTCCCTCGACGCATTTGCAGGCCGGAGGCGGCGTTTCGTCGAATTCCGTGGAGGTCGTGCCGATTTCTTCAGGTATGGGATTGCTCATGGCGTTGGATGTCTCAGGTTGCTGATATATCGGGCGCTGCACCGGGAATGGTCGCCTGCGCTCGATGATAGTTGGACTCACGATTCCTCATGGCGGAACTCGATTGCTCCCAAGGTAGACCCGATCACGGGCTCTGACAACGACGAACTCTCCGTGCGGGGGGGAGAGGTTTTCCGGAGCATAAAATCGGGTGCAAAAATCCCCTTTTCGTACCGCCGGATTGCCGCTTTCATATCCCTTTATGACGAAAGCGGTTTTGGCCTTGGAAGACGGGACGATTTTTCGGGGCGAATCATTTGGCGCGAAGGTAAACCAAGCGGGGGAAATCTGTTTCAACACCTCCATGACCGGGTATCAGGAAATCCTGACCGATCCGTCGTATCGTGGCCAGATCGTCGCCATGACGTATCCGTTGATTGGCAACTACGGCATCAATTTCACCGATGTGGAGAGCGAGACGCCTCACGTGCGCGGATTTGTCATCGAGGAGCTCAGCGCCATCCCGAGCAACTGGCGAGCCCAGAGCACGCTGCCTGAGTATCTGGAGAAAAACGGCATTCCCGGCATCCAAGGCATCGATACGCGCGCCCTCACACGCAAACTGCGCACCGGCGGTTCGCTCCGCGCAGCCATTATCGTTGGCGAGGTTTCCGACGAGGACGCCGTACGCATGGCCCGCGAGGCTTCCTATGACGGCATCGATTTCGTCCAGGAGGTAACGCCGTCGGCATCCTACCAGTGGGACCCCAATTCCCTCCAGAGCGGCAAGTGGGTTTGCGCCAAGGCGGAATTCTCCCAAAAGGTCGTCATGGACGGAAAGGGAAATATCTTTGAGGAACTGCCCCCGGCCGAGCACCGGATCGTCGCCTATGACTTCGGCATGAAGAAGAACATCCTCCGCTCGCTGCGGCGGCATGGGTTCGACGTTACCGTCGTCCCGGCCTCCACTCCGGCCTCGGAGGTGCTGGCCCAGAACCCTGACGGCGTCTTTCTCTCGAACGGCCCCGGAGACCCGGCGGCTCTTGAGTATGCTCACGCCACGGTACGGGAGATCGTCGGCAAGAAGCCGATCTTTGGCATCTGCCTTGGGCATCAGATCCTCGCGCTCGCCCTGGGAGGCAAGACATTCAAGCTGAAGTTCGGCCACCGCGGGGCGAACCAGCCCGTGCAGGATCTCCGCTCGGGCAAGGTGGCCATTACCTCGCAGAACCACGGCTACGCGGTCGATCCGGACTCGCTGCCGGGCGATGTCGAGGTCACCCATGTGAATCTCAATGACGGCACTGTCGCCGGGTTGCGCCACAAGGAACAGCCAGCCTTCAGCGTCCAGTATCACCCGGAGGCCTCACCCGGGCCGCACGATGCGTCGTATTTCTTTGCCGAGTTCTCCAAAGAGGTTGCCCGGCACAAGAATTCCGCCTAGTAGTACGCCATGCCCCAGATTCAGGTCTTTCTCTCGGAGGAGAACAAGATTTCCCACGATCTTACCGAGGACAAGATTACGGTAGGTCGCCTGGCCGACAACGCCCTGCAAATCGATGATGGTTCGGTATCGAGCCATCATGCGGAGCTCGTTCTTGAAAACGGCGAGTACCACCTGCATGACCTTGGCTCGACCAATGGCACCTTCGTCAACGAAGAGCAGGTGACCGACTCCATCCTGAAGCACGGCGACGAGATTCGTTTCGGTCGCATCCCGGCCGTGTACCAGGGGGAGGAAGAGAGCGGCGCCTCCCAGCCGCTGCCCTCGAGCAAATCGAGCAAGATGGCAGAGGTCGCCCAGCAAAGCGCCCGCCCGGCAAACTTTATCAGCACCTCGCCCATTCCTCGGAATGTCGAGAAGAAGGACATCGCTGGCATGGCTCTTTACGTGCTTGCCGCCCTGGCATTTGTTTCCGCCGGGGTTGCCGCCTACTACACCTTTGCCCTTACGCCGACGCTTTAGGGCGTTCGCGAGGCGGGTTATTCCTTCGCGTAGCGAGTAATCGCCTCCGGACTGAGGACTCCCACCAGCGGAAGATTCCGGTAGCGTTCGTTGTAGTCGAGACCATAGCCGACGACGAAAGCGTTCGGAATGTCGAAGGCGACAAAATCCGCCTCGGCCTTTCTCGGCTGCTCGATCAGCTTGCGCAGGAGCACGCAGGATTTGAGGCTCAGGATGGTCTTGTCCTTGGCAAAATGATCCAGCACCGTCCGCAGGGTTATCCCGGTGTCCAGGATGTCATCGAGGATCAGGACATGGCGGTTGCTCAGATCGGCTACCGGAGTTTGGCGAAAGGTCACCGTGCCCTTGCTTTGAGTTCCATGATAGCTCGAAACGGCCAGGCAGTCGACCTGGAGAGGCAGCGGAATGCGGCGCAATAAATCCGCCATGAAGATCACGCTGCCAGTCAGCAGCGCCACCACGGTGAGATCCTTGCCCTCGTATTCCGCAGAGATCTTCCGGGCCAGGGTGTCGAGCCGGTGGAGGATGGTTGCCTCGTCGAAAAGGACTTCAGAGATGTCTTGTATCATGATTTTTCAGCGGTAACGCCCGACGGCGACGAAACGACCCTTCACAAAAGAAAAAAGCTCCCGGGAGACCGGGTAGGGGGAGGCCTCGTATTCCAGGATGATGGTTTCCGCCATCTCCTGGGCGACGGATGAGAGCTTGGGAAATACGTAGATGGAATACCGCGAGGGAATGGCGACCAGCACCTCGGGGCCGAGTTTCTTGTCGAACATCGTGGAGAACTCCGGCGCCAGCACGGCCGAGGCGGTGAGAGGACTGTCGGATTGCAGTGCGGCGTAGACGATGACGCCATTGGCATCGCGCACGTAATTTGGCTTCAACCCCTTGAGCACCTCGGAGGCTGCGGGGAGGGCTTGGGCCAGGATATCCTTGCGGGTGACATTCAGTTCCTTGACCTCGCCGCGGCTGAGCGGCTTCAGCTCGTCCTTGATCAGACGCGCTGGGACCAGCACGGTGCGCTCTGCTCCCGGGATAGGCCACTCGGCATCATGGCGCTCGAAGTTGGGCTCAATCAGGAGCCGCCACGGTTCATCCGCAGCCGAGGCGGCGGTCACGGTAATGACGAGTACCGCGATAGTGGATTTGAGTTTTTGGAGATGTCTGCTACAGGGAGCCTTGATCATGATCGCATTTTTGGAAGGCGAACTCGCCGAGGCCCTGCCTACGCACCTCGTTATCAATGTTCATGGAGTCGGCTACCATGTCATGATTCCGCTATCAAGTTTTGAGAAGCTGCCCCAGGTCGGAACGAAGACCCGCATCCTCACGCATCTCGCGGTGAGGGAGGACGCTCATGTCCTTTACGGTTTTGTCACGGCCGGGGAGCGGGATCTGTTTCGGTTGCTCGTTAATCACGTCACTGGCGTCGGCCCCAAGATGGGCCTGGCCGTGCTCAGCGGAATGAGTGTCGAGTCCTTCAAGGCGGCGGTCGTGGCCGGGGATATCGTCGCCATTTCCCGCATCAGCGGGGTGGGAAAGAAAACGGCCGAGCGCATGGTGCTGGAGTTGAAAGACAAGGTTGGCGTGGCCGCGGAATGGGAAGCGGCCAGCGCAGAGAATGCCCCGGGCTTGCGCGACCATGCCATTCACGACGCCGTGCTGGCCCTGATTTCTCTTGGCTACAAGCAGGTCGACGCGCACAAGGCAGTCAAGCAGGTTCTCGACAAGACGCCAGCGGCTGCCGGGGATGCCGAGGAGTTGATCCGCCAGTCGCTTCGTTACCTCATATGAGCACGCTTTCCACGGCCCAAAGCATTCGGGACGCCCTGCCGGAGGGCGGGCTTTTTCATGAGAAGTCCTGGCGCGTCGCGCCTTCCGCCTTCCCCCTGGATGAGGATTTTGTCGAGGAGCTCAACAAGCTGGGCTATCGCCTGACCAAATTTGTCCGCGCGTGCAATCAGCTCTACCGCTTCAGCATTGCGGGCAGGCAGCCCTCCTGGATTGCCGATCTCCTGGAGCGGGGCAAACCCGCTGATCTGGTGGCGATCCAGAGAGAGAAGATTTTCGCGATGGATACCCCGAGGGTCATTCGGCCGGATATCATCCTGACGGACGACGGTTTCGTCATTGCCGAGCTGGACAACGTACCAGGAGGCATCGGGCTCACCGCATGGCTGGCCGAGGTTTACGCCGGGCAGGGGGAGACGATCCTGGGCGGCCCCGAGGGAATGCTCGACGGCTTTGCCTCGATCCTGCCGGGCGGCGATATCGTTGTCTCGGAGGAGGCTTCGACCTATCGCCCGGAGATGGAATGGCTTTCCGCCCGTCTCAACAAAACGCACAGCCAGATCGGCAGCTGGCGGGTGGTGGAGGATGCGCCCCGGGACGACTGGCAAAAGAATGTCTACCGGTTCTTTGAGCTTTTTGACCTGGCGAATGTCCGCTCGTCGACCCAGCTTCGCGAAATGGCTCTCGCGGGCGAGGTCCATGTGACGCCACCGTTCAAAACCTACCTGGAGGAGAAGCTCTGGTTTGCCCTGTTCTGGCTCAAGCCGCTGGAGCAATTCTGGTTGCGCGAGCTGGGCGAACGCAACCTGCTCGCCCTGCGCAAGGTCATTCCCTACACATGGCTGGCCAATCCGGAACCGCTGCCGTTTCATGCCGTGCTGCCTCGCCTCGATGTGCATTCCTGGGAGGAAGTTGGCAAGTTCAGCCAGAAGCAACGCTCGCTTATTCTCAAGATCAGTGGCTTCTCCGAGACTGCCTGGGGTTCGCGAGGAGTCGTTGTGGCCCAGGACCTTCCGCAGGCACAATGGCAGCACGAGTTGCAGGCAGCTCTGGCGGATTACGAGAGTCGCCCCCACATCCTCCAGCAGTTCCACCCCGGTCGTCTGGTGAATCACGATTACCTCGATGAAAACACCGGTGAACTGCGCCGGATGCGCGGTCGGGTGCGGCTCTGCCCGTATTACTTCGTCGGAGAGTCGGAAACGACATGCGGCGGTGCTCTGACCACGATCGTCCCGGATGACAAAAAGCTCATCCACGGCATGACGGACGCCATTCTGGTACCGGCCGCCGTGGCGCCGCCCGAGATATAGACCTCCTCGGGCCAGAGGAGAGAGCATTCTTTCCCTCCAGCTCGGGGTGAAAGAATTTGTTTGCTACTCGGTACAGAACAGCTAGTTTCCACACCTTCCCATGCCAAAGCCAATCGCACGCAGCAAGACGCGCAAATCGGTTGCCAAGCGCTTCAAGGTCACCGCCAAAGGAAAGGTGATTCGTACGCGCAGCAGCCGCCGGCATTTGCTTGAGTGCAAGTCAGCCAAGCGGAAACGCAAGCTGTCTAAAGCCGCAGTGGTGCACGACACCGATGTGGCCCGCATCAAGGCAAATCTGCCGTTTGCGTAAGTAGCATCGATCCGATGGACTTCCCCGCCTCCGGGTGGGGATTACGGAACTGGTGAGTCCCCGGATCGCAAAATAAAACAGCTGGTTCCAAGGAGCTCGAGGTCTCACAGCCTCGGGAAGAAAAAATGCCACGTGCAACAAACTCGCCCGCCAGCCGCGCTCGTCGCAAGCGGGTCATCAAGGACGCCAAGGGTTACCGCGGTCGTCGTTCCAAGCTCTTCCGCTACGCCAAGGATGCGCGCATGAAGGCCAAATACTGGGCCTATCGTGACCGCAAGACCCGGAAGCGGAATATCCGCGCCCTGTGGATCACCCGTCTCAACGCCGCCGTGCGTGCAGAGGGCATCACCTACAGCCGCTTCATCGAAGGCCTCAAGGCCGCCGGCATCACGCTCGACCGCAAGGTCCTCGCTGATCTCGCCGTGACGGACGAGGCAACCTTCAAGCAGATCGTCGCCCAGGCGAAGGCTGCTTACGACGCCAAGGCTCCGGCCGCCGCCTAGTATTTAGGTTTTCGTGCAAAACCCAGACGAGCCACGAGCCTGTCTGGGTTTTTGCGCGTCCTGATCATACGTAGATGGAAGCGGAAATTGCTTCGTTACAGGCTGCGGCGCTGGCCGAGATCGAAACGGTAGGCGACCGCAGTTCCCTCGACGCTTTCAAGGTCAAGTACCTTGGCAAGCAGGGGGAAATCACCAAACTCAGCGAGGGCATGCGTCACGTCGCCAAGGAGGATCGTCCTCGCTTTGGCAAGGCGCTCAATGAATTGCGCCAAAGCGTCACCTCCCGGGTGGAGGAGCGCGAGCAGGCCCTGGCTTCCCAAGCCGATGCGGCGGCTCTTTCCCGCGTCGACATTTCTCTTCCCGGCATTCCGGCCGAGCAGGGTGCGCTGCACCCGCTGACGCATTTGCTCGATCGCGCCGTGCGCATCTTCCGCCGTCTCGGCTTTGCCGTCGCGGAAGGCCCGGATATCGAGGACGAGTGGCATTGCTTCGATGCCCTCAATACCCCGCCGGATCACCCGGCTCGCAACGAGCAGGATACCTTTTATCTCCCGGATGGCCGGTTGCTGCGCACGCACACCTCGACCGTCCAGATCCGCGTCATGGAAAACCAGGCCCCGCCGGTGCGCATCATCGCCCCGGGAGCGGCCTATCGCCGTGACGAAGTGGACGCCACGCATCTCGCCCAGTTTACCCAGATGGAGGGCCTGTACGTGGATCGCAATGTCTCAGTGGCCGACCTCAAGGGCACGACGGAGTATTTCTTCCGCCAGCTCTTCGGCTCCGAAACCGAGGTGCGGTTCCGTCCGCATTTCTTCCCCTTCACCGAGCCCAGCTACGAGATCGACATCCGCGCCAAGTCGCTTGGCGGGAAATGGATGGAACTCGCCGGTTGCGGCATGGTTGACCCCGCTGTCTTCGAGGCGATCTGCCAGAAGCGCGGCGACCGGGCCTTCGATCCCGATGTCGTCAGCGGCTTCGCCTTTGGCTTCGGCCTCGACCGCCTGGCGATGAATCTGGCCCAGGTGCCGGACATTCGCATGCTCGTGGAAAACGACCTTCGCTTTCTCAAGCAGTTCTCTGCTCTATGAATATTTCTCTGAATTGGCTGCGTGAATTCGTCGACTGGACGGGCACGCCCGAGGAACTCGCCACGCTTCTAACCCGTACGGGGCTGGAGGTCGGCACGATCGCGACGCGCGGGGCGGATTTCCCCAAGGTCGTCATCGCCCAGATCCTCGAAGCGACCCAGCACCCGAACGCCGACCGCCTGAGCGTCTGCCGCGTGGACGATGGTTCTGGCCATCCGCGCCAGATCGTCTGCGGAGCGAAGAACTTCAAGGTGGGCGACAAGGTGCCGCTCGCGCTTCCGGGCGCCGTTTTGCCGGGTGATTTCAAGATCAAGGTGGGCAAGCTCCGTGGAGTGGAGAGCGAAGGCATGCTTTGCAGCGCCAAGGAGCTTTCGCTCGCCGCAGATGCCGACGGACTCCTGATCCTGCCTGCCGACGCCCCCGTCGGTCAGCCCATTGCCACGCTTTTTCCGCCGGAGACGGCCTTTGAGATCGAGATCACGCCGAATCGCCCCGACTGGCTTAGCCATGTCGGCATCGCGCGTGAGGTTGCGGCATTTACAAGCCAGCCGCTCAAGTGGACGCGCCCGGCTGCGCCGCAGACGACAGAACGCGACGGACGCATTGGCGATCTGGAGCGCTGCCCGTTCTACACACTTCAGCGCATTTCAGGCGTCAAGGTGAGCCAGAGCCCGGACTGGCTGCGTCAGCGCCTTGAGTCCGTGGGACTGCGCTCCATCAACAACGTCGTCGACGTGACGAACTTCGTCATGTTGGAGATCGGCCAGCCGCTCCACGCCTTCGACGCGGCCAAGGTGAACGGCGACATTCAGGTGCGCCTCGCCGGGGAAGGGGAGAAGTTCCTCGCTCTCGATGGACGCGAATACACGCTGAACGCCGATGATCTTGTCATAGCGGATTCCAACCGCGCTTTGGCTCTCGCAGGCGTGATGGGTGGAGAGGAATCCGGTGTGACCGAGACGACTACCGAGATTCTCCTGGAGAGCGCGATTTTCCAGACCAGCGGGGTACGCCGCACGGGTCGCCGCCTCGATTTGCACAGTGATTCGAGCTACCGCTTCGAGCGCGGCATCGATCCGGCTGGCGTATTGGCTGCTTCGGCTCGCGCTACGCAGCTCATTCTTGAGCTGGCAGGAGGCACGATTGTCGGTTCCGTGGAGGTTTCCGGAAAAGAGCCCCAGGCTCCGGCCCCGGTGGCTCTCCGACAGGGGAAAGTCAATGCGCTGCTCGGCCTGGAGCTGACGGCGGATGAAATCGCCTCGGCCCTTTCTGGCCTCGGACTGACTGCCCAGGAGGTTTTCGAAACCTCGACAACCTGGGGAATCCCGAGCCATCGCCTCGATCTGACCCGCGAGGTGGACCTCGTGGAAGAGGTGGCGCGCGTTGTCGGTATTGACCGTATCCCGTCCAGGGTTTCCGCGAATCCCGCAGAGCCGACAAAGGCCGATGCCTCCTACGATTTCCAGATCCGCCTGCGCGGTCGCCTCGCCGGGCTGGGCCTGAGCGAAGCCCGCACAAGCACGCTGGTGTCTCCCGCATCCGTGTGGAGCGAGGCCGAAGCGATCAAACTCAAGAACCCGCTGGGCGAGGATCAGTCGTTTCTCCGCAGCAGCCTCATCCCGGGGCTCTTGGCTGCGGTGGAGCGCAATCTCCGCTACGGCGCGGCGTCGGTGGCCTTGTTTGAAATCGGCCGCACTTTCCACGCGAAGGGTCGCGAGGAAAGTCCCACGCTCGCCATCGCACTTACCGGCCAGAGCCGCGCCAGCTCCTGGCGGGATGGGGCAGCCAAAGCCTTCGACTGGTGGAACCTCAAAGGCATCATCGCCACGCTGGTTCCGACCGAACTCGAGTGGAAGAAAGCTGATGCCCAGGGCGATCTCGCGCTGGTATCGACTGTTTCCGCCAACGGCAAGGCGTTGGGCCTGATCGGCCAGCTGTCGCCCGCCGCCGCTCGCAAACTCGATGCACGCGAGTCCGTACTCGTCGCCGAGATTGATCTTGCGGCGTTGCAGTCCATTCCGGCCTCTCCGGTTTACCGCGAGATTCCGAAGTATCCGGCAACCACCCGTGACATCGCCATCGTCGTTCCAGCGACCTTGCCTTACGGCGAGATCGAGAAGACGCTTCAGGCCGCTCGCGAGGCTCTCCTGGTGGACATCGAGCCCTTCGATGTCTTCAGCGATGCGACCGGGGCGAAGCTCCCCGCTGACCGGAAATCTGTTGCGATCTCCTTGACATTCCGCGCTCCCGAGCGGACGCTCAACAGCGACGAAGTTACTGCTTCGGTCAGCCGCTTGAGGGACAAGCTCAAGGCCGATCTCGGGGCGGAGTTTCGCGAATAGTTCTTCCGACATTTTAACAGGTTTTGCCCGCTGAAAGGCGGGCAGCGACTTTGCCCTGCTGTGTTCGCGATTACACGGCGCAAACTCCCGATCCGATAAATACAATCGTCCCGGAGGCTTGGCCGGGCGGTGTGATGACATGCCTTCACTGGAAGTCAGAGCGCTGTCTGGCGGTCATCCACCCTAATCATAGGGGAACGGGATATGCGTCAGAACGGCACGAGCAGGGCAAAACTCTTTCCAGGCGGCGGTACCTCAGGGTGCCGCCGCTTTATTTTTTGTCCTCGGTCTCCAGGACGATCTTCTTCTTGGTCCCGGAGCTGATCTGCGCAACGTGGAGACCCACCAGACGGGCCATCATCACCACGACCATGATTTGTCCTACGACTGCCTCAAAGGCGGAAAGACTTCGAGTGATTTCGCTCGTCGGCAGGATGTCTCCGAAGCCCACAGAGGTGAGGGTGGTAAAGCTGAAATAAACCAGCCAGCCCGGATTCACGACCAGACTGGTTTGCGTCGGACGGCCGTCCAGATTGGTCACGGTAAAGGCTCCGGGAAGGAACATCTCCACCAGGCAGTAGAGAAAGCCCATCAGTACCCCGACCAGCAGATAAAGGCAGGCTGCTCCACAGAGGATATTGCCGTCAACGATCGGAGCCTCAAAGACATCTCGCATCACGACAGCGATGACGTAACCGAGGAAAAGCGACTGTCCCACCAGATGGATCGCGACGAAGGACTGCTGTTGGACAAAAACGGTGCTCAGGTAAAGCAGCGCCAGCATGAGCCCGCCGAGGACAATGGTCAGGGCGCGATTCTTGGCTGTGGGCCAGATCGCCCATGCTGCACCCACCGTGAGGATGAGAATGAAGGGGGCAAGTGAGGCGTCCTTGGAATCCCTGAAAAAGATGCGACCGATATGCGGCGCAAAAGGTGCGCCGAGCATCATGATCAGGAGTGCGCCGAGAAGGATAACGAACGGGTTCTCGTGCAAGAATCGTCCCAGAGACTTGAGAC